>JACKQG010004378.1_pt1 | contig 16437 bp, 14 predicted proteins | sample 8237621 | NCBI WGS metagenome assembly JACKQG01 (sample SAMN15677084, study PRJNA649215) | marine metagenome | biome: marine; feature: Black Sea; material: saline water; isolation source: suspended particulate matter (SPM) from the Black Sea western gyre | collected 2013-06-09/2013-06-10 | depth...
GAGTCTGACCCCAGAGGAGTCTGGCCCTAAAGGAGTCTGACCCCAGAGGAGTCTGGCCCTAAAGGAGTCTGACCCCAGAGGAGTCTGACCCCAAAGGAGTCTGACCCCAATGTAGAATGCTTACATGGCATTAGTGAAGATTGAAGAAATATTGGAAGATTTGCAGCAGGGCAAGGTTATTGTCTTGATTGACGATGAAAACCGCGAGAATGAAGGGGATTTTGTAGTTGCAACAGAGCACATCAATGTCGAACTGATCAATTTTTTCACCAGAATTGGCGGAGGGTACTTATGTGTCGCAATGACAGCAGAAGACTGCGATCGACTCGAACTTGGTCCTCAAGTAGCGGAGAACACAAGCGTTCGCGGCACACCATTTACAATAAGTGTTGATGGGCACCCAAGGCATAATGTAACAACTGGAATTTCAGCCGCAGACAGAGTCAAAACGCTCGAACTACTGGTTGACCCAAATGCAAATCCTGAAGATTTTGTACGGCCAGGACACATCAACCCCCTTCGAGCCCGAGTTGGTGGTGTGTTAGCTAGAACCGGTCAAACAGAGGGCTCGGTGGATCTTTGCAGACTTGCTGGCTTAAACCCCAGTGCAGTTATCATCGAGGTCGTTAAAGAAGATGGTGAAATGGCTCGCGTTCCCGACCTTGAAAAAATTTGCGAGGAACACAATTTCAAAATGTGTTCGGTTGAGCAAATTATTGAATATCGACTTGCTCGTGAGAGTTTAGTGAAACGGATTGAACCACGATGTGGAACCCCAATTGAGACCCCGTATGGAACATTCAACTTGATTGCGTACGATAGTGCAATTGATGCTGTTCCCCATCTTGCGTTAACGGTTGGTGGTGTAGGTGAACTTGATGAGTACGGTGGCGCAAAACCAATCAAAGAACCCACACTTGTTCGCGTACACAGAAGAAACTTGCTGGGTGATATTTTTGATGTGACAAATCATCCGTCAGGTAAAGAATTACGAGCATCACTCCGCATGATTTCAGAAGAGGGTCGTGGTGCGTTAGTGTATTTACGACCCGAACAATATGGCGACGAGTTTATAGATCGCCTTCAAAAGATTCAACGTCCTCAAGGTGATGTCAACATCCCAGATTTGACGGTTACGGAAAAACCAATGGATCGACGAGATTATGGAACAGGTGTACAAATCATACGTGACCTAGGATTGCGATCTTTGAAGTTGTTAACGAATCAACCAAAACACCTCACGGCATTGCATGGTTTTGGAATTGAAATCGCAGAGGAAATTCCTATCGAAACGAGCGGAAACCGTTAGCGCCGATTACCGAATAATATGGCAAGACGGAAGCAGAGTTTTACTGCTTCAAGGTAAATCCAAACAAGCGTTACCATTAAGATGAATGCACAAAACCATTCCATTTGTTTTGGTGCTCCAGACTTTACCTGTTGCTCGATCATTCCAAAATCGATAATAAGCCAAAGCGATGCGACCCCAAGAATAAGTAGGTTGATTCCGATTCCAATCAAGGCAGTGTTACCACCCTGCATCGCAGATCCAAGGGAGAGGAACGGCATCTCTGCACCGAATAAAGACATCACGAAAGAAACCATGTACGTTATAAAAATACCAAGTGTAAGCACACTGACAGTTGCGGTAAATTTTTTAGTTGGCTTTAAAACACGAAAGTAATACAACGCAAGCATCGCAACGAGCACGCTCAGCGTTATGACAAAGGCCTGCAAAGCGAGCCCACCCATCGCAGCGTATCCCATATTTGCAAGGGCGGTATCAAGTGCATTCGTCAGAACTCCAAGGAACGCGCCTTGAATGGCTGCATATATCCAAGCGGTATATTTTGCTCTCGCAGGATTTCTAATAATCATGAAGTACACGACGAGAGTCGCGATGAATCCAACAATGCCAAGTGGCCAAGCTAGACCTGGGTAATTTTGAGTTAGCCAAATTCCAGACATCCCACCCGCAACTGCTACGGAAGTAAGCATGCCCGTTTTATTGACAACTCCGGCGATTGTTGAGGTTTGGGCGTCCTCGCAGTTGGCAACCCCCTCTCGCCATGCGTCATGGTTTTTGAGGGCTGGATTTGTAGTTTCTAGCATGTTTTTTCCAAGTTGCATGTATTGTCCCTCCTCGTCGTGGACTGTTGTATTCTACCGAATAATCGACCATGAATACCCAAGAACTTATAGCGGCTTTTGAAACTTTTGCTCCTACGTATCTCGCCAATGATTGGGATAACGTTGGACTTCTTGTTGGTGCACCAGAGTGGTCGGCCGACAATATTCTTCTAACGATTGATGTAACAGATGCGGTTTTGCAAGAAGCTATTGCAATGCGTGCGAATGTTATTGTTTCGTACCACCCCCCTATTTTTCATCCCCTCAAATCGGTAACTGCCAATACGCCGCAGGAGCGAGTTGTATTGGAAGCAATTCTTAACCGTATTGCAATATATTCTCCGCACACATCGCTCGATGTTGCAACCGGTGGTGTAAATGATTGGATTGTCGATGGTGTTGGCACGGGAGACGTTCGTGCGCTTAAACCATTTGGGCATTTACCACCCGATGAGGAATGTAAACTCGTTACGTTTTGCCCTGAAGATAAAATTGAAGGATTGCGGCTTGCGCTTGCAAGCGTGAGTTGTGGTCGCATCGGAAACTACGAGCAGTGCTCTTTTACATCGCAAGGTACTGGCACTTTTATTGGCGGCGAGGGAACGAACCCAACGCACGGTGATGCGGGCAAGTTGCAACGAGTTTCAGAATGTAAGTTTGAAATGGTTGTATCAAAGGCATCGCTTTCGCTGGCGATTCAGGCGCTACGGCAATTTCATCCCTACGAAGAGCCTGCCATTGAAGTCCACGCGCTAGGTGAACGGCCAAGGCGAGAAATAGGAGTTGGCAGGCGTATCCATTTAGATCAATCGTTGCAACTAGATGAACTTGCACGTAAGTTGAAGAAACACTTGGGAATTGGATACGTCCGCGTTGCACCTGCAGCAGGTACCGATGATCGTGCGCAAGTACAAACAGTTGGCTTGTGTGCAGGCGCGGGTGGTTCCGTTTGCGAATTGGCAATCGAAGACGGCTGCGATGTCTTCATTACAGGTGAGATGACACACCACAACGTTGTTGCAGCAACTGCGCGCGGTTGTTCTGTGATGTTAACGGGACATACAAATAGTGAACGAGGGTATCTTCCAAAACTTAAAACACAACTTTCTAAGTTGCTCCCCGAAGTGAGTATTACAGTGAGCAACGCAGACGCTTCACCTTGGACGTACTTTTAACTAACCGCTGGTTTGTTAGTAACTCGGGCAACTAACAATATGGTCGTTCACCATACCAACGGCTTGCATGAATGCGTAGCAAATAGTTGGACCGACGAATTTAAAACCATGTTTTTTCAAATCTTTCGCCATTGCTTCACTGATTGGCGTAGAAGCAGGGATTTGCTCATCTGATTTCCAAGCGTTTACAATTGTTTTATGGTTGACGTGTTTCCAAAGTAGATTATCGAACGCGCCCGCACCATCTTCCATGACTTCAAGCCAAGCTTTAGCATTTGCGATTGCGCCATTTATTTTTGATTTACTTCGAATAATTCCGGTGTCTTTGAGGAGTTGGTTTATTTTTCGCTTTCCATAATTTGCAATTAATTCAGGCTCAAAGTTGTCAAAAGCTGCGCGGAAATTATCGCGTTTTTTGAGCACAATTATCCAAGAGAGACCCGCTTGGAATCCATCGAGACACAGTTTTTCGAAGAGTGCTTTGTCGTCGTGCTCTGGGACACCCCACTCAGAATCGTGGTACGCCACGTAGATGGGGTCGTTTCCACACCAGGTACATCTAGACATTTCTAAAGCATACTCGTTTTTGCTTGAAATGTTTTATGAAAGATGTATAATCTCAGTGGTTACTTTTTCACGTGTGGTTTACTAGAAAGGGGTTCTGGCTATGGAAACTTTTGTAATTCTTAGGGGCGAGGAAGAGATTGGTGTGTTTACACACCCCCAACTGCGAGAAAAAGTGCAGAGGGGTGAAGTTTTACCTACAGATGAAATGCAACGTTCGGGATCTGAGGAAAAGTATGCTATAGATACTGTTCCAAGTTTAGCGATTTTCCTAGATTCCTCCAACAGTGATGCTATAACCTCCGAGTCCTACGGTATGGCAAATGATTCTTCTGACATGTCTGGAGTAGCCATGGAAGTTCCTTCTATTGAAGTTGGAAATGATGAAGATGTGTTGGATGCGGTGTCCGAAGATGCGTTTGATTCTGCCATTGCTTCTGCAGTGAACGCTCCAGAGAACGCTGAAGCAAAAGCACAATCCGAACTTGCAAGGGCTACACTCTTTGCGACTCAGAATTATATTCGAAGAAGTATTTTTATAAACCAAGCAGACATGGTGCAAAAAACAGGTTACATCCTTCAAGGAATTGCCATAGTGGTTTTGGGTGTATTCACTTATTTTGTAGCTCGTGACGCTGTGGATACAACAACCCCAATTTTATATGCGGTCGGCTGGACAGTTGCTGTTGGGCTAGGCATTGTTGCCGCAGCCCTTTGTAGGGATGCGGGTAGACGTGTTATTGCCGGTGTTCCAACAGCGGTTCGCTCCAACTCAACACTTGATTTAGTTGGGCTTATTATTCTCACGGTTGGCGTTGCAATTTTTGCAGGTCTTGCAATAATCGCATTCACATCAGCGAATTTTTGGCCAGCAATTTTTGGCACCCTCGCACTACTAGCTTGCGTCCTTGGTGCTGGTTTGGCGCTGAGTCCGTCAATTAGTAATGTTGAGTTTAAGAATGTAGACCCTATGGAAGAAGCTGTTGGGCTGATTACACTCTCTGCAAAAGTGCTCGTGTTACTTGGGCCATTCGTTTTGTCGTGTTGTAGTTCAATAGGATTGCTCAAGGGTGGTATCGCACTCTACGGTTTACTGAATGGAAACGAAGCGGTTTTCGACATGGATGGCTGGAAAATGCCTGGGATTATTTTGGTGTCGGGTTGTTTTTACCCACTTGTTGCATACGTGTTGCTTTTAATAAATAACATGTTTGAACGATTATTTAAGTAATTATTTGAACAACTCGTCAAGGATGTCAAGCGGGTTTGGACTTTCCCCCTTGTTGCCACCCCCTAAAATATCACCTATAGACTCGCCAAGAGAATCTAGCGCGGCACTCTGTAGCAATTTTCCAATATCAAATTTAGGATCCACTTTTACTATTGGCTTATCAATCGTTCCCGTGATCAGAATTGGCACATCAATGTCTGTTGCAAGACCGCGCAGTTCTTTAATACTGTAACCAAGGCCAGTGAGCGGCACCGTTGAATGCAACTTCAGCGTGCGATTAACGAGATTAATCGTTCCAGCGTATGGAATCGAGTACTTATTTGCAAGCGTTAAATGAAACTCTTTATATTTCACAATGCCCTTGCGTATCTGAATATGAATGGGCTCAAATGTTGCCGGTATATGTTCCTTGTGTTTTGTATTAAACAGGGACAGCAAGTTCAATGTTACGGAACCGTTGTCAAGCATTACCTCGCCGATATCTAAAACGATGTCGGCTTTCAATGTTGAAACATCGTTGTTAAGTGCTGCGGAAGCGTTATTGACGGTCATAATAATTGGTCGTTTAACCGAATGTATATCAGAAAGTACTGGCCCAAGGTCTTTTAGCAGGCGCTTTGTAAGCGAAGTAGAAAGAGTTAGATCTGCCCTTGTTGTAGTTTTTTTAACAGTTGAGATTTTGCCGTTGGCAAATACAAGCGAAGTTTCAAATGCAGCGTTTGGTGCAGTGCCACCAGCGACGATAATGGGTTTATTCAGGATATTTTTGGCAATGCATTCTACAGCGAGCGGCGAACCAATTGTGTCTGCAAGAAATGGATTAATGTACTGTGTAGGAATCCCAGTTGCTGCAACGTGCGCATCAAGAGAGTTGTCATCGTTTCTAGAAGTTGTTCCCTGCAGTAAAGCGTTTTGTTTTTCGATCACAACAGTTGCGTTAAAGGTGGAGTTCCCATCCATGTCGAGGTTTTTGATGTGCGCTGAAATTGTCGCCTCTTTATCAATGCCAACAAACTCTTTAGCAAGTGCTTTTGAGATTGTTGCATTCGCCGTAATTCCTGAAAGTGATTCAATAGCAGTGCCCTTCAATTGCGCAGCCCCAATTATAGAAGCCCGATTGCCCGCAATATCGAAGTCTAGAGCATGGTGTTTAAGTTTGATGTTGAGAGTTGCTGTTTTTCCTAACTCTCTTTGCAACTTGATTCGTTTGTCGGTTATGTAGGCTTGCGCAACTTTCGTTGGAAAATCTACAATAGAAATTACACCCGTGCCCTGTGGAAGCTGTCTTGTAATTGTTTTCCAAAGATCATCAATTCCATCAAGTTTGTTTTTGTGTGTAGAGTTTAGTGCTACGTCAAATACGGATTTAAATTTGTCGATAATCACGAAGCCATTGGTCGATATTTCTCGTTTTCGTACATCAGCAATGACATTGCACTGTAGCGAGGATATTGTCGTTTTTGATTGCAAGTGTTCGATGCTTCCATCAATTGATATCTGAGCAATGCATTCAGGTTTTTCAGTATCACTGATGCCAACTGGAGCGAGTTGGTCGATGTGAATTGTCGCAATAGCTTCACCAGAAAATTGCTTGTCAGTTATTTGTTGCAAAAGATCATTTTGCAAATTTGCAACGATTGTTACGTCGGAAAGGCGCCCGTTGTTTGAGTCAACAGTGCCGTCTGCCTGCACTTCCTGTGTAACGAAACTCGCAACAAGTGGTGGCCCTTGCTTACTTCGCTGTACATGTAAATCCATCGTTGGGCCAAAGCATTTTGCAGTATCAATCTTAACGGCATTTAAAAAAGGATCTAAAATTGTTGTGGGTACATCGGTAAGGTCAATAGTGCCCACCACCTCCTTGCCATCAAACATAAACATATTTTCTGGTGCATCAGATTTAACGAGTTGAGCTTTTACAACAACTGAACCGCGTGGCGTATCGTACTCTGCAAGGGAACCGTTAATCGAAATGTTAATCGCATCGCGTACGTTTGGAGAAGAAAATTCCGCATCTAATTCTAATACAGACCAGCCTCCAACCCCATTCATTGTTGGTATAGGCGTATTTACAATACGTAACGTGCTATTTGCGCTTGTGTCCCAATTGAATTCACCGCTCTTGGTTAGAAAATTTGGAGCGCTGCATTCTATCGTTACTTCGCCACCTGTTTCGCTTGTGGTTTCAAGGGCAACGGAGAAGTGCATACCGGGGTCAATGTCGAGCGTCCCCTTTAGTTCAGTAAAATGAATCGGCTCGTCGCCGTTTATGGTGAGATTATCTAGCTGCAGAGCGAGTTTGATTGCTGGGATAGTCTTTGCTGCAGTAGATTTTTTATCTAGTGAACCCGATGGCTCAATTTCATCTTCCAACGTTGGCGCTATGGTGTCTGTATCGATGGGCGCTGTTGTTTCAACTGAGGCACTTCCAAGAACAAGTACTTCGATAGGACTGCTTGCTGTGACGAGTGAAAACAGACTGTTACTAATCGTAACATCAACGTCTGCAGTTCCAAATGTATCTTCAACGTGCAGCGTTGAAATAGCCTGAGGCCCACCCCAAGTGATTTGAATGTCACCGACGGTATTTTTTGAATCGTTTGTAATCTTGTTTTTGATGACGCCACGCGCAATACTTGGAACAACGAAGTACAAACCACCGGTTATGACCACGGCGACGATCCCAGCGGTGATTACTATTCTCTTGCTATTCATCTGGTGTGCATGATACCCGTCTGGTATCCTTGTTGAAATGGATTTGTTAAAAGTAAACATGCAAGCTCCAGCGAAAATCAACCTTTCGCTCTCGGTCTCACCCCCTCGCGAGGATGGTCTGCATCCGATTACATCAAAAATGGCACAAATTGCCTTATTTGATGACCTTGAATTGACTAGACTCGATGATCATGCACTCTCTCGATATGCCATTTTGTGGCACGAAGATGCACCTAAGCCAACGCCTATTGATTGGCCGGTAACCGCCGACCTTGCAGTGCGGGCACACCGAGCACTTGAAGAATGTGTTGGTCAACCGTTGCCTGTTCAGATGAAATTAGAAAAACGAATTCCAGTTGGTGGTGGGCTTGGTGGGGGCAGTGCGGACGCCGCGGTAATGTTACAAGCAATAATAGCACTTTTTAACCTAGATGTAGATGTGCATGAAATCGCATCAACGATTGGCGCAGATGTCCCTTTCGCGCTCATTGGCGGTGCAGGAGACGTAACTGGCATTGGTGAGATAATTTCGCCCATCAATCTTGACGCGATGCACCTTGTATTGATAATTCCTACGTACAGTTGCGAGACTGCAAAAATATACGATGCGTTTGATGCACTCGGTTGCAAGAGTGAAGATGGGGTTGTTAACGATTTACTGCTTCCAGCATGCGAAGTTGAAAACCAGTTATCAGCGGACATAGATGCGATAAAATCATTAACTGGGCTTGAAGTACAGCTTTCTGGGAGCGGCTCTTCGATGTTCATTATCTGCGATACTACGGAACAAGCCACAGCACTTGCTTACGAAATAGAAAAACAAACGAACCATGTTGCGTTGGCAACACAAACATATACGCCTCAAGTGGCGATGGAGAAAACGTGATGACAACTTTAATGATGACAGATTTTGTTCCCGCTGATTTTGACGCCACTAAGTGGGATACTCTCCAGCCGTACTATCAACAGTTGCAGGACAGGGTTTTTAAGTGTTCTGGATGTATACAACAATTTTTGCTCGACCGCAGTGAGCTCGACGCTGCTGCAGCAGAAGCGGGCTCGAATTTATATATAGCCATGACGTGTAACACGGAAGACGAAGAAGCAAAAAAAGCTTTTTTATGCTTTGTTGAAGAAGTTGAACCAGAATTAAAAAAGATTGGCTTTGAACTCAACAAAAAGGTTGTCCAAAGTGAACACGTTCAAGATCTTGACAAAGAACGGTTTGGAGTTTTGCTTCGTGATTGGAAAACAGATGTTGAAATTTTCCGTGAAGAAAATGTGCCGTTGCAAACAGAAGATACAAAGTTAGGGCAAGAGTATTCTGAACTTTGCGGCGCCATGATGGTTGACTTCGATGGCGAAGAACGAACGTTACCGCAAATGGGTATCTACCAACAAAACCAAGATCGCAGCGTCCGTGAAGATGCATGGCGTGGTGTTACAGATAGACTTTTGAAAGACCGTGATGCTATAGATGGAATTTTCGACAAGATGGTTTCAAATAGAAACCAAACGGCGAAGAACGCTGGATTTGCGGAATATCGTGGCTATATGTTCGACGTGAAACATCGTTTTGATTACACGCCGGAGGACTGTGTTGCATTCCACGAGGCAATTGAAGAATCGTGCATGCCGATTGTCAGGAAACTTGCTCAAGAGCGTAAAGATGCACTAGGCGTTGAAACACTCAGGCCTTGGGACCTCGCGGTTGATCCGCACGGTCATGCACCTTTACAACCATTTGATTCTGCAGATGATCTCATCGAAAAAACTTCGAAACTATTCCACCGGATGGATTCCTCACTTGGAGATATGTTTGACACTATGCAGGATGGCGGATACTCCCTTGACCTTGCTTCGAGGAAGGGCAAGGCGCCAGGTGGGTATCAAGCGAGTAGAGATAGGCAGAGGAAGCCATTCATTTTTATGAACGCTGCAGGGTTACCTCGCGATCTTGACACTATGGTGCATGAGGCTGGCCACGCTTTCCACTATATGCTCTGCAGGCATGACGATTTAGTTTGGTACAGGGGCGCACCTCTTGAGTTTGCCGAAGTTGCTTCGATGAGTATGGAATCTATAGCGTATCCATTCCTTGACGAGTTTTATTCACCAACGGAAATTAAACGAGCAATTCGAAAACACCTTGAAGGAATAGTAAGTACGTTGCCATGGGTCGCAACTATCGATGCATTCCAACATTGGATTTATTTAAATCCAAACCATACGCGGCAAGAACGCACAGCCCAGTGGCTTGAACTTGGCGAGCGATTCGGAGGGGCGGTCGATTGGTCTGGATTAGAAGCAGTAAAAGAATCCGCATGGCACAGACAGTTACATCCCTTTGAAGTACCTTTTTATTATGTCGAGTACGGCATTGCACAACTTGGCGCACTTCAAATGTGGTTGAAGTACCGCGAGAATCCTGAAGCAGCAATCGCGGCGTATAAGAATGGATTAGCACTTGGCGCGAGCAAACCATTACCAGTACTTTTTGAATCTGCTGGTTTAAAATTCGACTTTACAACTACTATGGTCTCAACTCTCATGAACACAGTTGAAGAAGAGTTAGACAAGCACGCGTAATTATGGCTCTTGGCGGTTTCCATTCGATACTGTATGTTCTTAAAAAAGCTCGGCAAGCAGGTGGGATTCGTGCACTAAGAAAAGCAATGCGTTCACCTAACGCTTGCAAAACGTGTGCGCTTGGAATGGGCGGACAAAAAGGCGGGATGGTAAATGAAGCGGGGTCATATCCTGAGTTTTGCAAAAAATCTGTGCAAGCGATGGTTGCGGATATGCAAGGCGCTATAACACCAGAGTTTTTTGAAAAATACACAATTGCACAACTATCAGCAATGACACCAAGGGAACTGGAATCTTGCGGAAGGTTAACGTTTCCCGTTAGTGCCGGTCCACTTGACTTGCATTACAAACCAATACCGTGGAACGATGCTCTTCAAAAAATTTCCAGTGCAATTCAAAAAACGGATCCAAACCGTTCCTTTTATTACTTTAGCGGACGGTCGAGTAACGAAGCGGGTTTTTTGTTACAACTCGCGGCGAGAATACGCGGTACAAACAACATAAACAATTGTTCGTTTTACTGCCATCAAGCAAGTGGAGTCGGCCTGACGAGTGTTACAGGTTCGGGGACTGCCACTGTTATTTTGGACGACTTAGAAAAGTGCGATCTCATCTTTTTAATCGGTTGCAATCCAGCCTCTAACCATCCAAGGCTTTTGAAATCACTTATAGATATTCGACGCCGCGGAGGTAAGGTTATAGTTGTTAATCCCCTGCTTGAAAAAGGGCTCTGCCGTTTTAAAGTACCAAGTGACTGGCGTAGCCTCTTGTTTGGTTCGAAAATCTCTGACTTGTATGTGCAGCCGAACATTGGCAGCGACACTTTCTTGTTTCTTGGAGTAATCAAATGGCTTTCAGAACACAATTGCATTGACAATACGTTTGTGCAAGCACACGTGGATGGATTTGATGGTGTTGTAGAACAAGCGCAAACAATAACATGGGAGACTATCGTTGAGCGATGTGGTGTTACCGAACAAGCAATTGGCGAAGTAGCGAGCATGTACGCCGATTCTTCTAGTGTTATTTTTTGCTGGGCAATGGGAATTACCCATAATCAAGGGGGCGTTGATGCCGTGCGAATGATTGCAAATACTGCAATGGCACGGGGTATGCTCGGTAAAGAAGGAGCGGGACTATTACCTTTAAGGGGACACTCAAATGTGCAAGGCATGGGTTCTGTTGGAGTAATTCCAAAATTAAAAGGTGCAATGGCAGCAGCAATCGAAAAACAACTCCATGTAACGCTGCCAACCACTAAGGGGTTTGACACAATGGCTTCAATGCAAGCGGCGCATGCAGGAGATGTTGACTTTGCGCTTTGTCTTGGTGGTAATCTAGCTGGGTCAAACCCAGACACTCGATTTGCTATGGATGCGATGGCAAACATTGGACTTGTTTCCCATATGTCGACAACGTTGAATCAGGGGCATTTTATTGGCCGAGGTAAGGAAACGATTATTTTGCCCGTTCTTGCGCGCGACGAAGAACAACAGACAACGACACAAGAGTCAATGTTTAATTATGTGCGGCGAAGTTCTGGTGGTGTAGTAAGGCACGAAGGACCTCGTAGTGAAGTAGACATAATTGTTGATGTAGCAACAGAAGGCATTGGCGTGATTGAATGGAGCAAATACAAAAACTTTGATGCGATACGAGAGTTGTTGACAGAATGCATGGCTGGATTTATTAAAAACGAAGAACATCAATTGAGCGGCCGTACATTCCATAAGCCGAAGTTTGCAACCGAATCAGGAAAGGCGAATGCGCAAGTCGTTTCATTACAGAAACCTAAAAGTGTCGGGGGTTCTACGCTACGACTTATGACAATAAGGAGCGAAGGTCAATTTAATACTGTTGTTTATGAAGAAGAAGATGTTTTCAGAGGTCAATCTCGCCGCGATATTGTTTTAATGAATGAATCAGATATATCAGCGTTACAATTAGAAATGAACAAAACCGTTACTGTGCGCGGTCCCTCAGGCGAGATGCGGGTTGTAGTTCGCCCTATTGATATTGCAAAAGGCAACTGCGCTATGTATTTTCCAGAAGTGAACCGAATTCTTTCTACGAAGGTTGATGACGAATCATTAACCCCCCTATTCAAGGGAGAACTTATCGAGATCATCAAGGGAGTTAATACTTAAAAAAGTTTCTGCTTCCCGCCCTTGCAGTGGAATCACGGTATTTTCAATTTGTGAGACAAAACCACCGATTGAACGCCCCCCCTCGTCCAAGTACTTTGAACACGCAGTGCTGACATTACCGCAAACATACAAGGGTAATCCTAGCAATCGGTTGTTGTTCGAAAAAAGAGCGCTAGTTGCACATTGTATCAAAGGTGAAATTGAATCGATTGTTAGTGAGGGCATATCGCATCCAACAACCAGATACTCCGTGTCCAACTCGCTGTGGAGCAATGCTTCGATGCCAGCGACGGGACCTTGCTTGTGACGAATATCAGGGATGCATCGTTGTCCTTTAACCTCACCGCCTAGAATTACAACTTGCCCGCTTAGGTTGGATGCAAATTCCAACATTGTTTCAAGCATCGTTTGACCACTTTGCAAACGAACCAGATGTTTTGGTGAACCCATGCGTTTGCTTTGGCCACCAATTAATATTGCAACGGTATGTGGCCACATGTTACGGCGTAACTGGTTGTACTACAATTGATTCGCCGGATTTCAACGTGCCTTCAGTAATAACACGCGCTAAATATCCGCACCTACCAACGATATCTTTTTTAAGAGATACTCCAAGTGGATCAAGTACAAAGCATGGTTTACGTACTTCGGCGAGTTCAATAACAACGCCACCAGAAAACGTCAGGCGATCTCCGAGTTGAAGAGATTGCACATCAAGGTTTTCGACGGTGAGATTTTCACCAACTGCTCCAGCTGGAACGTTGTAGCCTTCTGTTTTAAGTTGCTCCAAGATTTCAGTATCAATCAAACTAACCGCTCTCTCAAGTTTATAGTGTTTTTCGTGATTACGTCCATCACCCGCTAAGCCTTTAAAAGAGACAGCGCAGGAAGGCGTTGGGGTTTTTGGAATTCCACCACTTGATACGTTTATAGAAAGCAATGTTGGCATGAGGTGAAGTATACTAAAATCAAGATGCTATTCCACACTTCGATTGCAAGTTTCGTTGCGTACTTTTTGCTGTTGAGCCAACCGACAAACAAATTGGCAGAAGAGGTAGAATTAATCCCAGTAGATGCAGGCTTTGAAGACAGGGGTGCTTTGAGCGAATCTTTTCGCGTTGAGCCAGTCGACTTGCGCCACGATACTGCTTTTGAAACGTTGTATAAAGTTTCTGGAAGTGACGGGGTGTACGTTCGTAAGGCTGGAGGGCTTAGAGCGGTTTTTAAAAACCCGACCTATTTTGATACAGCCAATGGTGTAATTCCACTTTTGCCAGCCGGCACGGTGTACAGCATAGGCGAGGTGAACGTTTCGTTACTTGGGCAACTATCCGAACTTTCGACGGTTGGTGTTTCTGACGAAAGAGTGGTTCCTCAGCGGTACATTGCAGGGGCGAAACCCGCACCAATCACAACGCAGCGGACGCCCAGAGGAGTTGTTAGATTCATTGATGACGAAGAGTACAGGCGAGAGCGGCTGACATCTTTGGTGCTTGGCATTGTTCTTTCAGATTGATTACGTTAGGCCGCTGAGGGCAAATCGTCATCGTTTGGCAGCATTCCCATTATTGACGCGAGTCTTTGGACTCTTTCTTGGACATCTTCGTTACTATCTAGAATCTCATCGTATCGCTTTGAACGCTGCTGGGCGAGCCTTGAAGCAGCACGCTGTGGGAATGGTAGCGCTGTCTTTGCAGAAAGACGCAGTGGGTCGGCTAGAATTACGTAGGCGCTTTCGACTATTTCGTTGTTAGTTACGGGGTACATCACAGAGAGAACATCGGAGGTATTTGTAGGTAAATGTTCTACGATGATTAGGAGCGTTATGATTTAAAGCGCTAACCCGCACAGCCCCCCTATATTGACAGATTGCTGACTAAATGCAAAGTAAGGTACGATGCGCAATTCCATGCTAGTTTCTACCACAATACAAGCAACAGATTCTTCTCTTGATTCCATAGTTGCAAAAGTAGCAAATCAAGAACGGTTAACTTTGGCTGATGGTATCGCATTGTATGAATCGCCCGACCTTTGGACGGTATGTTCACTCGCAGATAATGTAAGGCGAAGGATGCATGGTGACATTACGTATTACAACATAAACAGACACATTAATTACACAAATGTTTGCGCATTGAGTTGTAAGTTTTGCGACTTTCACCGGAAGAAAGATCAAGAGGGTGCGTACGAACATTCGCTAGACGATATCAAAAACGAAGCAGCACTAGCAGTAGAGTCTGGCGCCACAGAAATTCACATTGTTGGCGGATTGCACCCTTGGCTACCGTTTGAGTATTACACAAGCATGTTAGAAGCAATTGGTGAAATTGCTCCAGAGATACACATTAAAGCGTTCACCGCTGTTGAGATTGTGCACCTTGCAAGAATAACGAAACGTGCGCGTGACGGAATTGCAGGGATATCCTCTGTTTTAGAAGAGTTAATAGAATGTGGGTTAGGTTCACTTCCCGGTGGCGGTGCAGAAGTGTTTGATGATCGCGTACACGATGAAGTGTTCCGCGGAAAAATCGGTGGTGAAAAATGGATGGATGTGCACCGTGTTGCACACCAACTCGGAATTAATTCAAACGCTACTATGTTGTACGGACACGTTGAAACGCAAGAAGATCGCATAAACCACATGCTCCTGTTACGTGAGGAACAAGATCGCGCTTTAGAATGTGACAACTACGGAAAATTTCAGACCATAATCCCCCTACCGTTTATTCCTGGCGTAAGTGAACTTGCGCATTTACCGGGGCCGTGCGGAGTTGAGAACTTACGGACGATTGCAATTACAAGATTAATGCTCGACAACATCCCACACGTGAAAGCTTTTTGGATAATGCAAACGTTGCAGATGGCGCAACATATGCTCGAGTGTGGCGCGAACGACATTGACGGCACCGTCGTTTGGTACGACATCACTAAAGTTTCTTCAGACACCACACATCAAGAATGTACAGTTGCTGATTTGCAAAGAGCAATTATTGATGCTGGTTTTGTTCCCGTTGAACGGGACACGCTCTATCGAAAAGTAATGCGCGATGGAACGCGATGGTCAATCGAAGAACGTCCGATAACTGTACATTAGGCAGCAATCTTTCTGGCTTCAATTCCCACTTCTTTTTTCAGAATAAATAAATCAGATGCCCAACTAGCGAGCACTCGTTGAAAACGACGTGCGGCGTGCGCAGAAATTTTCTGGGCTTCGTATTGGGTCGGAATAACCAAAGCTTGATGGCAGGTCTTGTTCTCTTGCATGCCACTTCATCGAATGAATGTGGGGGCAGATTCTGTCTAAATACAGAATTAATCACTCGGTTTAAAGCCTAGCCTATTTAGAATCCCTTCAAATTGATCGTTTGAGTAAAAATCTATTGTCAGTTTTCCGCTGCCCTTTTTCTTACCAAGAACAATTTTTGCTTTGGTACCAAGGTGATCTCCAAGTTCCGTACCAAGTGTATCCATGTACATAGATTGCGGGTTTGGTTCAAGCGAAACGCCAACTGTTTTTTTTGTCGAAAGTTTTTTAACTTGTCTTTCAAGTTCACGAACAGACCACTGCTCTTGCGCGCACCTGCGTGAAATTGCCTTGCTCGTGCCAGCATCTGGAATACCTAAAATAACCTTCGCATGACCCATAGTGAGGCGACCATCACGCACAGCAGCCTTCACGGTAGGCTCTAAGTCGTTTAAGCGCAAGAAGTTAGCAACACTAGAGCGATCAATTCCAAGCTGGGTTGCAATCTCCTTTTGCGTAGCGTTGAAGTCAACAACGAGCCGGTCGAATGCTTCCGCCCTGTCGATTGGGTTGAGGTCTTCCCGCTGGAGGTTTTCAATAAGCGCCCATTCAGCAGACGTCTTATCATCAAGATTGCGGACT
>JACKQG010004379.1_pt1 | contig 16433 bp, 18 predicted proteins | sample 8237621 | NCBI WGS metagenome assembly JACKQG01 (sample SAMN15677084, study PRJNA649215) | marine metagenome | biome: marine; feature: Black Sea; material: saline water; isolation source: suspended particulate matter (SPM) from the Black Sea western gyre | collected 2013-06-09/2013-06-10 | depth...
GCATCAGTCATGTAAAAATAAATAATATAGTTATCCCAAATGAAATTCTACGAAGCATCATGGGGTTTCTGGCCCTGTATATCAGTCTTTTTATTCTGTCAGGTATTCTTCTTTCCGGTATGGGGGTTGATATGATGACAGCCTTTGGTGCCGTTGCGGCCTGCATCGGAAATATCGGTCCTGGATTTGGAAGTGTTGGTCCCACTGAAAATTTTGCCCACCTGCCTGTCCTGGGGAAATGGGTGCTGGCAATATGTATGCTGATAGGCAGGCTGGAAATTTATACAGTTATTATCCTCTTTGTTCCTGAATTCTGGAAAAAATAACTATATCACTTCAGGAAGCATTGCAAGAGAATGGAGAAATTGACGGGTATGCATTTCCATTCTTGATCTAAAAAGCTCGGCCAGTTTCAGCATCAGGGTATAGCCAGCCTGAAAATCCGCTTCAAACAACTGGCGCATCTGCTGACCTGAAATAGTAATAAATGAACTGGGTTGGGCGCAGACTGCGGTGAACGTACTGGAGGATTCGCCCAGAAGAGCTGACACCCCAAATGTTCTTCCTTCACTTACTTCATCAAGGGTTAACGATTTTCCTTGCACAGATCTGCAGTTTAGAAATACTTTTCCAGATACTATCATATATAAAAAGGCTTCTTCCTGACCCTGCCGAAAGAGAATGCTTTCTTCATCAAAGGTTTTAAGTTGTGCAATGGCACCCACTTTTTCAAGTATGGAATCAGGCACATCTTTGAGAAAAACTATTTTTTTGAGTATGTCTTTTTCAACCATTGTTAATTTTTCCTTTTATATCATCAGGGTAAGATTCTCAATATCTTTAATACGGTCTTTTAATTCCGGATTTTCATCCAGGGTTTTCATGATCATCTGTGCCCGCGTATCCAAATGTTTTTTATACTGTCGTGCAACTCCAAACATCATGCGATAGGCCAGTTCATGGTTCTGTTTAAAAAGCATTTGCATCCGAATCCCTGAAAGCGTTATGATTTCACAGGTTTCCTGACAGATGGCAGTATAGGTGGCCTTTGACCCTTCAATCATCGAAGAAGAGCCAAAAGAAGATCCAGACTGAAGATTATCAATAATAATATCAATCTCCGGTGTCAATTCCCGTTTAAGTGCGACCTGGCCCATTATCAGCATAAAAAACGTATCCACCGGCTCAGTGACGGCAATTAACTGAGTACCTGCCCCAAAAATATTCAACTGGGCTTCATTGGCAATTATTTCAAATAAATAATCTGGAAAATCTCTTAACAGATTGATACGTTTTAAATCTTCTATTTTTACCATGTAAAAGCCTCAGTACTAAAGTAAAATAAATTTTAGGTTAATATAAACATCAAAAGGATAAAGGATATGGCAACGGCGGCACCAATACCAATGGGCAGGGTTCCTTCCAGAATATCATTGTAAAGCCTGTTTTTCTTTATTTCCAGGCGTTTTCCCCTATAACCCAGAAGCAGCCAGATATTCACCGATACAAACAGAGCAATTTTTGCTGCTGCGCTTTTAAAGAAAGAAACAACGCCTTTGACAACTCCCATTAAAACACTTTCTGATACCCTGTTTATCAAATTCAAACCCCTGTCCATAACAATATAAGCCCCTCGGCCAAGTTTCCTATAGGACCAGTCCACATCAAGGTTAATGGATTTAATTTCCGGCGGATAATATCCGGAAAGAATCAAAAGGGCAAAGGCCAGAGCACCAAACATTAAAAGCTGGAGCTGGCCTACAACATGTGCACCCGTATAGGGCACATAATCAACTATAAAGGGCAGAAGATTGTATAATGGCTGAGGAAAAACCCCTATAAATATACAGGCAAATGCTGCAATTCCCATTGCTAATGTCATATTCCATGAAGGATCTTTGGCTCTGATGCCGGAATCATGTCCAAAAAAAGTGAAAAAAGGAACTTTAATCCCTGCATGATGAAATACACCTGCTGAGGCGAATTGCAATATCAGATAGACAAAAACCATTTTTTCATTTACAGTTGCAGTGACGATCATGGATTTGGAAACAAACCCTGAAAATAAAGGAAACGCTGATATGGATGCAGCACCGACGATACAGAAAAGACAAGTCAGGGGCATTGTTTTATACAATCCCCCGATTTCCGTGCACTTGATTTTACCCGTCATCTGTAAAACCGATCCTGCCGCCATGAAGAGCAGGCCTTTATAAAGAATATGGCAGAATGCATGTGCAACAGCACCATTTAAAGCAAGTTGGGTCCCAATGCCGATACCCACGAGCATAAACCCAATCTGATTCAATAGACTATAGGCCAATACCCTTCTAATATCATTTTCAAGCACGGCATAAAATATGGGGACAAATACCATAAATGCTCCGATCCAGATCAGCAGGTCAGCCCCGGGAAAGGTTCTGATCAAAAGATATACTGCTGATTTTGTTGTAAAAGCACTTAAAAAAACCGTGCTGGTGGGAGTTCCGTTTGGATATGCATCGGGCAGCCATGCGTGAAGTGGAATGGCTGCTGCATTCAGTGCGATTCCAATAAAAATCAGGTAGGATTCAATCCCGGTAAGTCCTATATAATCAAAGGCAATGGTTCCTGTTTTCTGGGTATAGAGAACAATCCCGGCCAAAAGAAAAAGCCCGCCGATCAAATGAACCAGGATATACCGAAAGCCTGCTTCCCGTGATGCCCGGGTTCTGGATGCAATGATCAGGAATGTGGAGCTTACGGCCATGATTTCCCAGAAAAGATACAGGGAAAGAAAGTCTCCTGCCAGAACAACACCTAAGGTTGCACCTGCATAAACAATTGCCGAAACATGCTGGAGATCATCTTTTACTTTCAGAGCAAACAAAATACCAAGAAAGGCCATGATGGTGAAAATATAGCCAAAGATCATTGAAAGCTTGTCAATTCTTCCCAGAATCAGGTTGTAACCCCAAAATTCATATGTCCAGATATTCCCATAAGGAATATTCACCAGGACATAAAAGGTTGCCACTGGGATTAACAGCATGTAAATGGACTTGGTTTTTCCTTTTAAAAAAGGAATCAGAAAAGCAGCTAAAATAAATATTATTGCAGGAGGAATCATATTACTTGTCATAGTAATTCTCTTTTTTCATCACAATTAATCTTAGAATTTTTGCCAGAAAAATAAGCATGACACATGAAAAAAAGCCGTAAACAGCAGAAAACCCTTTTACATGTTCAAAAAAAAATGCCGGATGTGGATGAATAAAAAATTCTGCTATTAACAAAATAACCAGAGAACAATAAAAAATAATTAATAATTTTTTAACGTTTTTTGGATTATCAAAAATTGAAAGTTCTTTTTTCATTATTGCACCCTTGTGTAAAATTAATCTTTGTCACCAGACAGACACTTTTCTAACCAGACCAAAACCGTTTAGTGTCCAGCACCGCCGCCAGATGAAAAGGCAAATATCAAATAGATCACAGAAACCACAATAGCAAAATAAAAAGCAGGTCTATATCCTGGTACAGGGTCATGCCCAATCATTTCCCAATCTTCTTTTTTATTTTCATCTTTAATAGTCATATTTCTAACCTTTAAAAATTTTTAAATCAAATCCCCAGACCGACTTTTATCAGATTGACAAAAACCGTTGGATAAAAGAATAATACAATTGAAATGATAGCTGTAATAATTAAGGGGATAACCAGACAGAGATTTGCTTCCTGGATTTTCACGGGGGTGCCTTCATTTTCTTCTTCACTTTTTCCGAAAAACCCTTTATACACAATGGGCAGAAAATAGAAGGCATTCAGGAATGATGACACAAGCAAGACAAGCATGAATATGGTCTGTTCAGCTTCAAGTGTTCCTAAAATCAAATTCCATTTGCTATAAAATCCACCCGTTGGCGGCAAGCCTATTACGCCCAGTGCACCAACAAAAAAAGCCGCAAATGTAAAGGGCATTTTTTTCCCCAGACCGCTCATCTGACTGATATATTTCTTACCCGTTGCCACAAAAATTGCCCCGGCACAAAAAAACAGGGTAATCTTTCCAAAGGCATGCATGGCAATGTGGATAACCCCACCCAATTGTCCCTGGGGAGACAGAAGCGCCACACCAAAAATAATATAGGACAACTGACTGATGGTGGAATAGGCAAGCCTGCGTTTTAATTCATCCTGGGAAAGCGCAATACAGGAGGCAGTAAGAATGGTGACAGATGCAATACTCATAACCACCACTCCCAGGTTAAAATCAGCCAGCAGGTCAACACCGAAAATCCCTGTCATAACCCTGACAATGGAGAACACCCCAACCTTTACAACAGCCACAGCATGCAACAAGGCACTAACCGGGGTGGGCGCAACCATTGCAGCGGGAAGCCAGGTATGAAACGGCATAATTCCGGCTTTTGCAAACCCGAAAACAAACATTAAGAGCAATACCGTTGCGGCAGGCTTTGACAATTGATCGGCAAAAATACCGGCAGTGGAGAATTCCAGGGTTCCGGTTACATGATAGCAATAAATCATGGCAGGCAGTACAAGCGCTATAGAGGTACCCAGAATAAAGGTTAAGTATCTTCGGCCGGAAATCCTTGATTTTTCATCCTGATGGTGGGCAACCAAAGGATATGTTGCCAGAGATAATATTTCGTAAAAAAGGTAAAGGGTCAGTAAATTGGCGGAAAAAGCCGCACCAATAGTGGCTGAAATCGCCAGGGCAAAAAAGGAGACAAACCGCGTCTGGCCATGTTCATTCAGCCCTCTCATATATCCAATGGAATAAATGGATGTCACAATATAAAGGCTTGCCGCCACAATGGCAAAGAGCATCCCAAGTCCGTCAACCCTGAATGCAATGGCGGCACCGGGTGCAAATTCAAACAGGGTCAGGGCAATCTGTTTGCCCGCCAGGATGACAGGGAGCATTGAAAGGATGAGGAGCAGGTTAATGGTTCCAGCGACAAAAATCCATGATTCCCTCACATTAGGCTTGTCTGAAGAAGAAATCAAAGCAGGAATAACGAGAAGAGACACTAAAACGGCCATAAGAGGTTTAATTGAGATAATGGTTTCCATTTATTGGATTGCCTTTTTTATTATAATCATATTTATTTTCACTTCAGAAAAGGAATAATAATTGTATTGACGATGGTTCCCGAATAAAGCCCGACCACGATCAAAGAAAGGCTTACAAGGCCGGAAACAATCAACATGGATACGGGAGCTTCCGCCATAACAACAGGAGAATGGGACTTCTTGTGTCCGCTATCTTCTGATATGGGGGGAAAAAAGCATATTTCAAAAACCCTGAAAAACAGAACGGCACAGATCAGGCTCGAAATCACCAGAGCGGCCGCAAAATGATAGGCACCCTTTTCAAATGCCCCCAGGATCAGATACCATTTGCTGAAAAATCCACAGGTTGGCGGTACCCCGATAATGCTGAAGGCTGCCAGTACAAATCCAGCCATGGTCCAGGGCATTTTTCCAAAAAGCCCTGTAAGATTGAAAAGTTCAACATCTTTTAGCTTATAAACGATATTCCCCACAGCAAGGAACATGGCAAAGGTCATTAAGGCATCATTTAAAATATGCAAAATAGCACCCGTCATACCCAGCTGGTTACCCATCCATGCCCCTCCCACCATATATCCGATTTCACACACAATAATATAGGCGAGCATTTTTTTGAGATTTTTCTGGGCAAGGGCCATGACAGCACCAAAAATAATGGCAATGCTTGCCAGCCATACCACTGCATCTGCAAGAAAGGGGGATTTGAAAATATAATCAAGTCCAAATACCGTGATCATCAGCCGTATCATCACATAGACCATGACCTTGGTCATTAAGGGAGCCACCACCCTTGCAAAGGCAACGGGTGAATAAGAATAGGCATTGGGCAGCCAGACGTGCATGGGGAAAAATGCCATTTTAATCCACAGGCCAATGATGCATAAAATAAATGCGGTCAATACAATGGAAGATTCTTGATGACTCTGTAGAATATGGGCTACATCAGCCATGTTCAAAGACCCGGTCTGCATATAAAGATATCCTACACCCAGAAGATAAAAACTTGCGCCTATCACACCGATAAAAACATAATTCAAACTTGCCAGAGGTCCTCTGTCCCTGTCTCCCAGTGCCACCATGGCATAACTGGTCAAAGAGGTGATTTCAATAAGGACATACAGATTAAAAAGGTCGCCTGTGGCAGTAACACCTAAGAGCCCTGTCATAAACAAGAGATAAACAATATAAAATGATGGCGCCCTGTCATATATTTCCTGTTTAACACTTTTATAGCTTGCCACCAGATTTAAGAATCCAATGCTCGATACCAGCAGCAAGACCATGGCGTTTAACAGATCAATCCGATATTCAATGCCCATGGGTGGCGCCCAGCCAGCCATCCGGTACTGAATGGGTCCGGAAGTGATGACCTGCAGCAATACATTAAATGCTGAAAACACTGATATGGCAAGACCAGTAAGGGCAATGGGGTATGACAAGCGTTCTTCGATCCAAACTGCAAGCCCGGAAAAAAGGGCAGCTAAAAGCGGTGCAACAACAATCAATACTGGGTAATTATCCATAGTTTATTTTTCCGATAAGCGCATCCTGAGTTCATCTTCTTCCAGGGTTTGATACCGCTGGTATATCCTGACTGCAAGGGCCATGGCGACCCCAAAGGTTGCAACAGATACGACAATGGCAGTGAGCATCAACACATGGGGTAAGGGATTTATATAATCAATGGCATGGATGACCGCCGCGTGGGCATCCTGTCCGCCATGGGCATTTTGAATGATGGGCAGGGTGGCATCCTTCTTGTATCCAATAGAGACATAAAAAAGAATAATGGCTGTTTGAAAGATGTTCATACCCACAACTTTTTTAATCAGATTATTTTTTGCAATCATGGCATAAAGGCCGATCATCATCAGAATCACATAAAGCCAGTAGTTATATTTTGCCACGATCAGGGGTAACAAATCAGTCATAGTCTTTACCTATAGTCCTTCATCGTGTCTGCCTTCGGAGACAATATTAATATAAATGATGGCCATTACTGCCATCACTGCGAATCCCACACCGATTTCAACCCCGAGCATACCCAGAGCTCTCACATGATGGGGATCCCACACCAGGGGAGCCAGTGCTGTGTAGTCCAGAAAATTTCCCCCCATGGGCATACAGATGGCTGCGATACCCACAAAAATTAAAACACCAAGGGCCGCAAAAATGCCAAGGACTTTTTCTTTAATCCTGTTCACCAGGGTTTTTAAATCATAAGAAATGGCTAAAAGTATCAGACTGGAACCAAAAATAACCCCGCCCTGGAATCCACCCCCTGGAGAAAAGTCACCATGGGCAACTACATACATGGCATAAATCTGGATAAACGGGATTAAAATCCGGCAGACGGTTTTAATAATCAAGTCCGATGGAACCCAGTCTTTATCCATATGTTCAAACTCTTTTCCCACTGTCAGAGTTTTCTTACCGTCTTTAACGTGGAGGACTACCCCCGTGGGCTTATGGCGGTAAAATCTTTCTTTTTTTCCCCTGAAATCCCTTAACAAAATGAAACAGGCCAGCCCGGCAGTAAAAATAACCGCGGTTTCAAACATGGTGTCAAATCCACGATAATCTGCCAGAACCGATGTCACAATGTTAGGAACCTTGGTATCTTCAATGGTTTTTTCAATGTAATAGTCTGAAAGATGGGTGGATGCAGGAGAAGAAGGATCGCCCCAATCAGGAAAATCTGTTGTCCCATACAGCAATAGCCCCCCTGTCAGACAGACAATAATAACGCCTAAAAATTTCAATCTTTTGTCCTCCTGCTTGTCCTGAAAACAGCTGCAACAAAAAAAACAGTACTGACGCCTGCTCCAACTGATGCCTCGGTAAAGGCAACATCCACTGCCCCCATAACAGCCCAGAGCAGACACATCATAAATGAGTAGGCTCCAAATAAAATGGCGGTACCGAGCAGGTCTTTAACAGAAATAGCGGCGATTGCGCAAAAAATAACAAAGGTTAACACAATCAAATCAATTGGCCAGTGCATGATTAAACCTTTCTTTTCTTTTTGGTCCAGTGCCTTAACCCTGCCCGCATTCCGGCATCAACAATGGAATGCGTGGCTGTAGGACTGGCGAGAAACACAAAAAATACGATTAAAAACATTTTGATGGAAAGCAACAAAGATTCCAGGGAAAAATGATGAAGATTATATAATGCAAGCCCCATCACCATGGCAAGAATCCCCAGGGTATCAAGCTTTCCTGCCGGATGGAGCCTGCTGTAAAAATCCGGCATCCTTATAATACCAACAGCCCCGCCCAGAAAAAATAACAAACCGATAAGTAAAAGCAAAATAACAAGTATATCCATGATGACTCCAGATTAATGATTAATCCATAAAGGATTCTTCGTAAAGCCCTTTTCTTTTGTGGAAATATCGGGATGCTGCCAGCACGGCAATAAAATTCAAAAAAGCATAGGCCAGTGCAATATCCACAAACATGTCAATGCGCTCATAAAGAAAACCAATCAGTAATAAAAGAATAACCGTCTTGCTTCCGATGGCATTGACACCAATGAGCCGGTCCAGAACAGTGGGACCGAACAAGGTTCTATACATTGAAAAAAGCATCAGGAAGCATAACCCCAATGCAACGCTTAGAAAAAAAATATTCATATCTCTTCTCCAAAAATTCTCGCAACTTTTTCTAACATGATGCCGGGCAAGGCTTCGGCAGATTCCCTGTCAATTGCATGTACTTTGAACACACCGTCACTGTCTGCAGTTACAGTTATGGTTCCAGGGGTCAGGGTGATGGAATTGGCCAGGGTTGTTATGGCAATATCAGACTTTAAATTGCTTTTAAAGGTGATGATGTGAGGATCTATTAACTCCTTCATCCGTGGATGAAAAGAAAGATACAGCAAATGAAAATTGGCTTTGATGATTTCCCAAATCAACCAGGGGCAATATTGAACAAATCGAAAAAAAATTTTGACATACCCTGTCTCTAAGGCAGGAAACAACAGGTCATAAAAATAATATGCCACAAGAAAACTTGAAATCCCCCCCAGCCACAACAACAGGGGTTCAAATTTTCCTGATAGAACCAGCCAGGATAAAAACATTAAAATAAATGTGATCAGAAAAGAAAAAAATGATTTAAAAAACGTGGATGTCGGTTTGCCATCATTTTTGGCAATACCGTTACTGGAAACAGTCAATGAAACACCCTCCCTCAAATATCATAAGAATAAAAAGCTAATAAGAGCTATTTTTCAACGCCATACAGTTTACGGAATTTCCCATACAGTTTTGTTATGGCGCCTACCTTTTTTAGCCCTGTTTGAGAGCTTTCAGATCCAGAGGATGATTGTTCCTGTTGAATTCTGTGATCATAGGCCGCGTTTATGGTTTCAATAAGGGTATCCATATCCACAGGCTTTGATAAGAATTTAAACGCATTATATTTACCGCTTTCCAGCGCATTTTCGACGCTTCCATGGCCGGTAAGAACAATACGGGGTAACATTGGCTGCAAGTCCTTCAGCCTTTTCTGAACTTCTATTCCATCAATTCCCGGCATCTGTAAATCCACTACTGCCACATCAAAATCTTCCTTTGCAGCTGCTTCAACCCCTTCTTCTCCGGAAAAGGTTGTTTTAACCGTGAATCCGTCAAGCACAAGCCGTTTGGCAAGGTATTTCAAAAATGTCTGTTCATCATCTATAAATAGAAGTTTCATAATATAGCCTTATATTTTAAATTCGTTTGCATATATCAAAACTAGGATTTTGAGTCAACAACTAAAATAAATACAAAAATCCAGCTATGTTTTAGCTGGATTTTATCTCTATCATGTCTATAACCTAAAAGTCAGATCTAAAAACCGCAAACACTAAATATTTTTATTACCGGGAATAAGAAGGCATGGGAAAGCAGATTGATCTGCAATATTTTTTGAAATAGATCCAACCCATCGCTCAAGGAGAGCTGCTTTTTCACTGGAACCCAGGATGATCATACTGGCCTGGTATTCTTTTGCTGCTTTTTCAATTTCCTTTTGCGGATCACCCACATAAACATGGGGTTTAGCGTTGATACCCGCTTCTTCAAGCTCATCACAAAGATCATCCAGTCGTTTTCTTTCGACTTTTCTGACTTTCTGCACTTCATGGGTATCCAGACTTTTTAAAGCGCTCTCCTTTACCACATGCATGATATGAATTTTGCCTATAACATCTTTCAGGTCTTTAATATATTCAACCGATTTTTTACCCGTATCTGACCAGTTGGTAGCAAACAACGGCCGCTCAAACAATTTTTCAGGGACAATATTGTCTTCTATCCTGTGCTTGAAAACTAGAATCGGTATTTCTGTCCGCCGAATCAATTCAGTAACATCAGAACCGGCATATAGCTGTTTCAGCACTCCTTTATGGGAATGACCAATCACAATCAAATCAGGGAGTTCTTTTTGGGCCACTTTAAGAATTTCAGGAATAAGGGTGGAAACCTCCATATACGCCCCAACTTCCAAACCCATTTCAAATAAATTCTCAGCCCAGTCAATAAACCGGATATTAGCTGTTTCCTTTAATTTGACCTCTTCTTCCTTAAGATATCCGCTCCCCCTTTTCATGGCGACTTTATCTCTTTCAATTACATTTAAAAAGACAACATGCTCAAGGGAAGCGTTTCGAAGTGCTAATAAAGAATTCAGGGCATCATAGCAAAGATCTTCAAATTTTGTTACAAAAAGCAATTTTCTTATTTTCATACTATCTCCGATCTCAATATTTATATCCATTGATTAACCGATTTTTTTCTTGATTGCCGCTAACAGCTCTTCAGGTTCAACCGGCTTTTCCAGATAGATATCAGGTTTGGGGACTTCTCCTCCTTTAAACTCATCAAGTACTTTTTGAGATTTTAAAAAAGATCGAAGTGCAATCCCTGTAAACATTATAACAGGTATTTTCTCCAGCGTCTCATCAGTTTTCAACTTGTGATACAATCGGATTCCACTCCCCCTGGGCATCAATACATCCAGGATCACTAAATCAGGGTGCTCTTTTTCAATCATTTCCAAGCCTTCCACACCATCTTGAGCGACCAAAGGTATATATTGATTTTCCTCCAGAACCGTGACAACAAATGACCTGACATCTTGATCATCATCTACCACAAGAACTTTTTTACTCATGATTCATCCTCCTTGGTCAATTTATATCAGCCGTATTTTCTTTTTCATAGGGAAGTCTAATCGTAAATGTACTGCCTTCTCCCGGGCTGGTTTTGATTTCAATTACACCTTTGTGTTCTTCGATAAGCTTTCCTGTAACAAGAAGTCCCAAACCTGTTCCCTTTCCCCCTTTAGAACTGAACATAGGGTTAAACATCTGCTTTTGCGTATCTTCATCCATACCACAACCATTATCTGTAACCTCAAAACAAAAATAATTATTTTTATCCATATAGGTTTTTACCTTTACTTCATGCTTTTTGGAAATATCTTCATCATCAATACAAGCATCAATGGCATTATTGATAATATTAAGCAGCGAGTTATGGATGGTTTTCGGATCTGCCAGAACTTCACCAATACCAGTATCCAGTTCTTTTGAAATACTGATACCTTTTGAGGCCACAAAATCTTTTAAGAGCTCTATAATTTCATTAACAATATCATTGGGAACACAATTTTCAAATTCCGGTTCTCTCTGTTTGGAATAAGTCAATAGATCCTGAGTTAAATCACCTATTCTTTTGATATTTCTTTTTATAGTTTTCCAACCGGTTTTAAGTTTCTCCGTATCATTTTTAGCAATTCCCACATCCACTACATAACTGCCGCCTTTAAGCCCAATGAGAATATTTTTTACATAATGAGCAAGACCGCTGACAGTCTGCCCTACAGCAGCCAGCCGTTCCGATTGAACCAATTCCTTTTCAAGCCGTTTGATCTCTGTTAAGTCCTGGAAAAAATTAACAGTCCCTACAAATTCACCTGTTTTATAAAGTACATTGCTTGTATACTTAACCGGTATTTTCCTGCCGTCTTTGGTGTTTATTATATTTTCTTTCCATGGAAGCGTGTTCTGCTGTTTTTCTTTTTGGGCCAGATTTTTAAATATTTTAGCAATTTTTGGGGTATAAAGATCATCTATGGTCATTTTATTTATGACATCTGCTGCAGCCTCGCCAAACATCTTTCCTGCTTCAGGATTGTACACAACTACTTTCCAGTCATGGTCAAAGGCAACAATGGCATCATGGGAACTTTTTATTAAAAGCCGTTGAAAATTTGATTTTCTCCGGATCTCTTCAGTGGCTTCTGCAACTTTAATTTCAAGATTTTCAGTATATTCTTTGAGTTTTTCTCTGATGGCAATCTTTGCTTTTGCCCTCTCAAGAGCAATGGCAAGAGCTTCATCCCTGACAGGTTTATTGATAAAATCGCTGGCACCATACTGCAATGCTGTAATGGTTGAATCAATATCCCCATGACCTGTTACAATGATCACTTCTTTTTCAGGATCAATCTCCTTGATCTTTTTTAATAATTCAAGACCGCCCATTCCAGGCATTTTTATATCCGTCACCACAATATCGGGGGATTCAGAATTGAAAACTTCCAGTCCCTGCTCTCCACTATTAGCTGTGACTGTTTCATAACCGTCACTTCGAAGAGACATGGAAAGTAATTTGACAATGATTTCTTCATCATCAACAATTAATATTTTATTGGCTGACATAATTTATTTCCTATTCAATAGCCGGGAACTTGATGATAAAGGTAGCACCTTTACCATACTCGGTTATTATATCTATGGTTCCTTTGTAATCTTTTATAATTCCAAAACTGATGCTGGTCCCAAGACCGGTCCCTTTACCGGTTTCTTTTGTGGTAAAAAAAGGTTCAAATATCTTTGTTTTCACCTCTTCGGTCATGCCTATCCCCGTATCAGACACCACTGTTACCACCCAGCCTTCTTCTACAAAAGTTTTAATTGAAAGATTTTTCTCAACCAAAGCATCTTGCTTTTCAGCTTTTTCATCCATGGAATCAATGGCATTGGTCACAAGATTGATAAATACCTGTTCCAGACGATTATGCTCAGCCCGGATTTCAGGAATTTTCGGATCAAGGTCCAGGTCAATCTTGACCGAATGAACCGTCAACTGATGCCCAAGCACCTTGAAGACATCATTGATAGGATCATTTATAATCAATTTTTTCAAGTCTCTTTCGGATTGCCGGGCAAAATCTCTGACATGCTTGATAACACCCGCAGCCCTGGCAACATTGTCAATAATATCATTGGCCATCATCACCAGTTCGTCGTCTGGAATTTTGAGTCCTTTTTTAATCATTTTCAGAATCAAATCCGAACAAATCTGTATTACGTTCAACGGCTGGTTGATTTCATGGGCCATGCCGGCAGCCATGGTTCCCAGGGTGGCCAGTTTCCCGGTCTGGATCAACTGGGTCTCTTTTTCTACACTTTCCGTGATATCCGTTGATGAGGCAATCAGGACATCTCTGTGACTATAGGTTGTATTTACAGCCTTCACATTAACAAAAAAGGAGGATTTGTCCTTCCTGAAATGCTTTTTTTTGGTAAAAAGAATGGATTTGTCCTGGGCAAGTCCTTTCAGCGCTTCCTTAATGCTTTCATCGGATGCATCCCCAATGTCCAGAAAAGAGAATCCCAAAAGTTCCCTTTTTGTGTATCCATAGTCTTCTTCCACACGGCGATTAACATCCAGGATCTCTAAAGTCTTTTGATCGATAATAAAAATCGGATTTGGATTATTATTAAACAATGACCGATATTTTTCTTCTGATTTTTTATACTTATCATAGAGTTTGGAAAGCTCCTTGTCCTGCAGTTCCAGTTCTTCATGAGCTTTTTTGTCTTCTGTGATATCTTTTAATGTCTCTATGGCACCCATTATCTTGCCATCTGGAGATTTAATAGGTGCAGCCGTAAAAAATATCCATTTCCCATTTTCTCCCAGATGAGGGAAAAACTCTTCAGCTTCATAAGCCTCATTAATCAAGCCTGATTTTCTCCAGGAGGAACCATAATATTTTGATACATCATCTTCAGACATTTCACCCACAATTACATCTGCCATGGTCGGTCTCTTTGCAGACCTGAAAGGCACCCACTGCCGGTCTGTTCCCACCAGTTCATAGGCATTATGTCCTGTCAGCTGTTCACAGGCCCTGTTCCAGTGAGTAAGAATATGTTCATTATTGATAATAAAAGTTGGGATCATACTACCCTGTATGATTTGGGAAAGCTCTTTTTCCATCTCAATCAGGTCTTCTCTTTCATTTTTCAGGTATCTGTTTTCTTCCTCGGCATTTTCTTGCATTGTAGCAGTAAATTGATCAAACAGCTTTGCAATTTCCTTTTTATCACTCTTATCCGATTGAATTTTTCTTTTAATGTTCAGTCTTTTTTCTTCTGATTTTAAAAAATTTAGAAATGACATGGCCCTGAAAGCGCCAAGGTCAATAATGCTGACATGTTCAGTATTCACCTTTTCCAGTATGCAGCTCAATATTTCATCATTTTTTAATTTTAAAATAACATCAATACCGGAAAGAGTACAAACGTCATCATAATTCATGGTGGTAAACACGCCCATTTCCTGGGCATATTTAATCCCTTCAACCTGGGTCAAGGTATCAGCTACAACCAAAACCTGAAGATCCAGTTCTTTTAATCCGGGTCCCAGAAGTATTTCAAGGATTTGTCTACAAGGACTGTTTCCACCGATTATGGCAATCTTTAATCCTTTAAGATCAATATTCATTGGGCTTATTTCCTCCTGTTCAATCCAAAAATTCCTGAAACCAATATATTAAAAGAAAATAAAGGTTACAATAACAAAGGTTGGAATTAAATAGATTAAAGAATATTTTAAAATATAGCCAAAAAAACTGGGCATTGGTGTTCCTGCTTCTGATGCTATGGATCGAACCATGAAATTGGGTGCATTACCTATATAACTGCAGGCGCCAAAAAAGACAGCTCCCGTTGAAATCGCCTTAAGATAAATCGCATTTTCCGTCATCAACAATGGAACAGCCTGGCTTTCCGCCATACCGGCATAAAAGCTGCCAAGGGCCGTGTTAAAAAAGGTCAGATAGGTTGGTGCATTATCCAGAAAAGCTGATAGCAGCCCTGTCACCCAGAAATAGTGGACCGGTTCTTTTACTGCATTGATAAGAAATGCGAATGCGCCGTTCGGACCTGCCTTAAGCAATAGCAGACAGGGAACCATGGTAATAAAAATTCCGATAAACAGATAGGCAACTTCTATAATCGGAAACCATGAAAATTCATTTTCTTCTCGCAGAATCTTTGGTGTTGCCATAAGCGAACCGATTCCAAAAATGATGAGAAGACCGTCTCTGAGCCAATCCTGGACAGGCCTGTGAATACCTAAGGTTGAAATTTCCCCCAAATCAATTATGCCGCTCATTAAAACAGCACCCACCACACCCCCAAGAAACAGAAAATTGTAGGTTCCTACCAGGCGCAGGGGCTTTTTTACTCCATCATCCGGCGCTTTTACCCCTTCTTTTTTGTAATAATAGGTATCAAGGATAAAATAAATTACCAGCAAAATAATCGATGTCGTGAGCATATGCGGTAAAATATTAAAGGTCCAGAAAAAACTGACCCCATGAAGAAATCCCAGAAACAGCGGCGGATCACCAAGAGGCGTTAATGATCCACCAATATTGGCCACCAGAAAAATAAAAAATACCACCATAAAAGTTTTATTCTTTCGATGCGCATTTGCCCGCAACAATGGCCGGATCAAGAGCATGGCAGCCCCTGTGGTACCCATCCAGGAGGCAAGGATGGTACCGATCAGGATGATAATCATGTTAACAACAGGAGTCCCTCTTAATGTCCCTTTCAGCAGAATACCGCCGGAAATCGTAAACAACGCCCACAAAAGAATAATAAAGGGAACATAGTCTACCAGAATAATGTGAAAAATTTCATAAACTGCTATGCCTTTATAAACATAGATAAAGGGAAGTGCAAGGCAGGCTGCCCAGAATGCAGAAATCTTGCCAAAATGATGGTGCCAGAAATTTTCTGCTATCAGCGGCAGCAGGGCAATGGATAGCAACATAAATGCAAAGGGAATACAGCTGTACAGCGGCAGCATTTCCCCTAAATTCACATGACCCTGTGCACCCTTGTCCTGTGAGTGGTCTGAAGCGGCTTCAGCATGGTCACCAGCTTCAAGAGTGTTATGAGTTTTTTTATCAGATTGATCTTTGGCAGCAGCAGGTGCTAAAGAAATGAATAAAACCAACAATATTATTAACAATGCCAGCCTGTCCAATTTCATT
>JACKQG010004380.1_pt1 | contig 16429 bp, 13 predicted proteins | sample 8237621 | NCBI WGS metagenome assembly JACKQG01 (sample SAMN15677084, study PRJNA649215) | marine metagenome | biome: marine; feature: Black Sea; material: saline water; isolation source: suspended particulate matter (SPM) from the Black Sea western gyre | collected 2013-06-09/2013-06-10 | depth...
CCTTGGCGATATGGTAAAAGCCGGTTTTCCAGTACATGACTTTCCTGCGGGTTCCTGAAGGAGGCACCACCAGGACCATTTCTGGATGTGTACGAATCGCATGTATCGACCCTGCTACAACATGGGTTGATTTGGAGCGGTCCACGGGAATGGCTCCCAACCATCTGAAAAAAGGGCCCATCGGCCAGCGGAACCAGACGGCTTTCAGCATGATAAAGGGCCTTATTTCAAGAATCAACGCCAGACAGATGGTGTAAAAAAAATCCCAATTGGACGTGTGCGGTGCCGCTATGATAACGTATTTAGAGATGCGCGGTTTTTTCCCCGCCGGTTTCCAGCCCGTAAAGCGAAAAATGACCAGAGCCAGCCAACGCATCAGGGTCTTCCCGATGTATGTGTCATGAACTGTCTTATGATGCATGGTTGAATCCTCTCCAGTCGAATAGACTGGAGAAATGCCTAAAGTGAGTCCCGCAGGGCGGGATGCCTAAAATGCCTAAAGTTTGAAGTGCCTAAAGTTGATGAACTCGTAAAAAGTCAGAAAACACCCGTTATTGTCATTCCCGTGAAAACGGGAATCCAGGAAAATCAACCCCTTATGGACTCCCGCTTTCGCGGGAGTGACGGCCTTGGAGACTTTTTACGAGACCATCAAAGTTGAAGTTTGTTCTTCATTCGATGTCGGAGGCTTCGCTTACCTGGACGTTCATCTTTTCCACTTTGCCTTTTCCGAACAAGGTTTACAACTTCCCCGCACACAATGAGAAAAATCCCAAAAAACATGGAGATACGCCCCAAATAGTCCCCGTGCCGGGCAAAAAAAGTCCGGCCTTGACGAAGATGGATTTGGCCTTTGAGTGTGGTTTTTTTCCACCAGGGCGTGCTGGCAATCACCATCCCTCTTGCGTCGATGAGGGCTGAGATCCCTGTATTGGCCACCCGTACCAGATCCCGGCGACACTCTATAGCACGAACGGGGCTGAAATTGTAGTGGTAGCGGTAGCCGGGCGTGTTTTTCCACCATCCGTCGTTAGTGATCATGCACATAAAGCCCTTTGCTTCCGGCAGATTCCTCGCACTGTAGGAACCAAACGCCGATTCAAAACAGACGATGGGCAGAATGCCAACAGAAGAATCGGGGGACATAAATGCGCGGGCTTCCTGACGAAGGCTGTAGGTGCCGTTATATCCGCCAAGTTCCAGGGAATATTTTCCAAGGAAGCCGAGATATTGCACGAAAGGCATGCGCTCGAACAGGGGGACCAGCTTTGTCTTGTGATAGAATTGGGGTGCAGATCCGGGTGAAAGAAAAAGGGCGGTATTGAAGGCCTCATAGAAGAAGCCTTCTTTCTGGTTGAAACGGCTTCCGGAAGGTACATCTTCCCCAGCTTTTTGATAGCTGTGGATCCCTATCAGACAGGTGAGCTTCGGGTATTTTGCCTGAAAATCCAACAACTGACGATAATAAGGCGAGGCAATAGGATTTCTCTCGTCAATCTGCTGTACAATAAGGGTCTCAGGGCCGAACAGATAGTCTGTTTCCTCGTCGCAGATGGAATCCGCTGTCCTAAAAAATTCCTCCAGGTGTCGGGCCTGTCTTTCCTGTACAAATTTTTCCGTGTATGGATCCAGATTGGGCTGAACCAAGGCCACTGTAACGGTTTCTCCCTCCTCCCTGAAATTGTCGAAAATCTGATAGGAGATAAGGACAGGGATAATTACCAGCAGAACTGTTACGACACCCATAGGGACGCTGGGTTTCAAACCTCTTTTCAGATAGAGATCAGCCATTTTAAAGATCGCAAAATTGGTCAGAATAATCCAGAGAGTGCCCCCGCGAACGCCTGTATACTCAACCCATTGGATGAGTTTGGGTGCCGTGGCCAGGGCGTTGCCCAGATTGAGCCAGGGCCAGGCCAGGTCCCAGGACTCATGAAAATGCTCATATCCCATCCAGATAATCAGAAAAGGAAATAACAGGGGTATGTTCAGGCTTGTTCGAACGCGGCTTATGGACCAGAAAACAAGGGCCTGTACAAGGGAATTGGCCAACATGATGAGGATGGCCCCCAACCACTGTGCCTGTAGGATCCACCAGGTTCCCAGAATATTCCAGAGCAGAAAACTGGCAAAGGCATAATTGAACAGGGTGTAGCTGTTCGGGTGGTCCCGGATTGTCTCTTCCAGGAGTAAAAGGGGCACCCAGGCGATGAAAATGAGAAAGAACAAAGGCGAAACAGACCAGGGAAGACCCAACAACAGACCACTGGTCAGGGATAATAAGAGGTTTCTTCTGGTGTTCAGATCCATTCGTTTCCTGGTGATGGGGTCCTTTCTCATCTAAAAAACCTACCTCCAAATCGCCGCAAATGAAATTCCCCGGGCGACAAATCATGCAGAAAGATAGGTCTTTGACGGGCTCATTACAAGTTATGCTTAGAAATCGATCAGAAAGGGTGATTTTGAGGCTGTATCGTATTGGATTGTGATACGAGAGTCTTTTTTGATACATTGTCCTCATTTTCGATTGGCCACCCGCCTCCAAGGGCTTTGTAGATGCGGATCAGGTCAAGCACCACATTTGCCTGGCTGCTTACAAGTTCATCCTGCTGATTAAACAGGCTTTTTTGGGTAACCAGCACATTGTTGAAATCCGTCAGCCCCGTCTCATACTGGACGATTACCAGGTCCACGGCTTCCCGGGTTGCCGCAACAGCTGCGAGCAGCCAGTTACGCCGGATCTTCTCCTGGCTGTGAGCCACAATGGCGTTTTTGACTTCTTCTATGGCCTTGAGCACGGTATCCTTGTATTTAAACAGATCCTGTTGGGCGATTTCCTTGTGAAAGGCAATTTTACTGCGGGTTTTGCCACCACTGAAAAAATTCCATTTAATAGGTGATTTTATGCCCCAGGCCAGACTTGATCCGCCGCCCATCTCCGAGAAAGAGCCGGTTTCCAGTCCAAAAAACCCTGAAATGGCAAATCGGGGGTAAAGGTCTGCCGTGGCTGCGCCGATCAAGGCCGTCTGAGCGGCGAGCTGTTTTTCCGCCATGCGAATGTCCGGTCTTTGACGTAAAAGGTCTGCAGGAACACCGATCCCGATATTCTCCCTCGCTAAAGGGATGGGCCTGGGTTTCCCCAGTTTTTCGTGCAGGGTTTCCGCATTAACATTGACCATGACCGCCAGCCGGTTGATTATGGAGTTAAGACGTATCCGGAAGGGGGGAATGGCGGCTTCCGTGTTGGCCAGGTTGCTCATGGCCTGGGCCGTATCAAGTTTCGAGGCAATACCGCTGTTATACCTGGCCCGGGTCAGGTCAAGCATTTTACGCTGAATGACGGCATTGGCTTCAGCGCATTGGATTCGGCGCTGACAGGCGCGAATCTCAACATAGGCCAGGGCCACTTCACCAAACAGGGTGACCAGAACGTCCCGGTAATCCTCAATAGAGGCTTCATATTCAGCGCCCGCAGCTTCGACCTGCCGCCGTATCCGCCCGAAAACATCGATTTCCCATATGGCGTCAACGCCCACGGCGAACATGTTCTGGCCGTCAAATCCATTCGGGGGGGCCATTTGTTTGAACGCGCCGTTGTCGCTGTGCTTGAAACGGGACACCGAGCCCACGACATTGGCAGAGGGCAGTTCCCGGCCGGAAACAATACCGAGACGGGCCCGTGACGCAGCAATGCCCGAGAGAGCGATTTTTAAATCCAGATTCGATTGACGGGCCTGTTCAATCAGGTGGTTCAGGGCCGGGTCATCAAAGATTTTCCACCATGTCTGAAGAGAGGTGTCGGATTCCTTTGCCATTTCCCGGGATATGGCTTCGTGCCATGCGTCCGGGGTTTTGATGTCAGGTTTTTGATAGTTGGGGCCCACTGGTGCGCAGCCTGATAAAATGGCGATGGTTAAAAAAAATGAAAGTGAAATGGCGGCCCTGGCCCTTAACAACATTATTGCTTTGTCCTTCTTCAGATTAACGAGGTCTGTCTTACACTGACGTCAATTCATGAAGTCCGGGAACCCCGGTCCTAAAATGGATTGAAAAGATATTTGAGGTAACTTTCCGAGTGGATTTCAATCTGCCGCAGAAAAACCAGAAATTCGGGAGCCCCATTAGTAAAGACAGCCACCAGTCCACTGGCCCCAAAACGGACCGGATAGTCCGGATGCTCTTCTGTCAAGTGAAGCCTGACTATAAAATCAAAGCCACCACCGACGGATTCTTCATTGGGGATCAGACCGCTGGGTACGCCCTGAGCGTTGCCATTGGCCCAAATGACACTAACGACCTTTGCCGGGAAGACCTTTCCAGGATACATGTCAAAGGCAATTTCCGCGTGATCGCCCGGTCTAACATGCTGAATACCCCGCTGGTCCATTTTGGCTGCAATCCAGTACTGCTCACTGTTGATAAAGGTCATCACAGGGCTTTTGAGGCGGGTGAACGCTCCCGGATAGAGCTGCAGGTTGGAGACATACCCATCCGAGGGGGCTCGTATGATGGTGTTCTCTAAGCGGTATTTTGCGGTGGCCAGTTTGGCCAGGACTTCAGCAATTTCTGTATGTTCATCCCCAACCTCCGAGTCAAAGGCCAGTTGGGCTTCGCGTATTGCCGCCCTGTTCGCCTGAAGCTGGGCTTTCAGGGCCGCCACCCTTTGCTCAATCTGTTCAAGATGAATTTTGGACACGGCCTTTTGTTTCGCTGCCTTTGAAATCATTTCATGTTTAGCCATTGCCCCTTTGAGGGTCGCCTGGGTGCGTGCCGCATCTGCCCTGGCTTCCACAACACGCTGACCCAGCTTCTGGACGGTGGTGCCGGCCGAAGCCAGGTGGGCTTCATATTCATGCACCTTGTTTTGCCAGGGTTCAGGGTCCATTTGGAAGAGCGGATCTCCTTTTTTAATGGGTGTATTGGAGGTAATAAAGACGTCCTTCACCCGTCCCCCGTATTCCGGCGCCATCTGAACCACATAGGATTGAACAAATGCCTCCTTGCTGTAGGGCGTATACTGTCCCAGGCTGAGTATTTCCGTCAATACCGCCGCCACCCAGAGTCCGAAAACAATAAATTTCCAGAACAGGTTGAACTTCAATAATTTGAAATCAAAGAATATCAGGCGAACAAGAAAAAAATAGGCGATTGTAATCAGAAGTTCCATAATGACCCGGTTAAATCAGGCAGTGTGGTTTTCGACTTCTTCCGTATCATTTTCATTTGAATTCGAAGGACCTTTATCATCGTCTTTTGATGGCACTGATGGAGGGTCTTCATCGGTTTTTGGATACATGACGCCAATGACGGCGCCGGAGTAGGCCCAGACCAGCGCCAGCATCCATAACGGGAATATGATCAGGCCCAAAAGGGAAGTGACCTCAATGGCTTGAGTCTGAGGATGATTGCGCGCTTTGGCGATTTTTCCTGGGTAGGTATGGATCTTCACGATTCCGAGAATGATTGTGATCACGGAAAAAAAGATCAGAGACAGAGAGATGTAGTCCAGTTTCGTCATGGCTCAATTAGAGATGCAAAAGCTGGTATTGTTGAAAGTTTTGCAAAGTGTATTCTATAATTATAAGCAAGGCAATAGAAGTTTTTGAAACAGCGGTTCTGATCTTCAATATATGGATTTGATCAACCATCACCGGTTTCCAGCAGCATGGTCTTGGCAGATTCTCCAGCCTGGTCGTAGATTTTGAGACCTTGATCAAGGAAGTCGTCGGACATGCTCTTATTTAATTCGACGAATATTGCCTTCAGAATATTCAAACGCTGATCCAAGGCTATTATCTGCCCTTTCTCTGAATGATCGTCATCACCCGGAACTGGAGGGACCCCTGCAAGAAGATACCAGACCATATTATCAAGGTCCGGCAAGAATCCGCCCCTTGTAAAATCAACTGATTCCTTAAACTCGTGGTAGGCCTGCAGATAATCTTTTTGCTGTTTCACGATACCTCCAGTACATGCTGACAGAAGTGAGTCCCCCTATTGTTGCTCTTACTTGCTATGGCAATCCTTTATAGTATCAGGATTTGGGGCTGATATTCAACAAATAATTCCAACTCAAACAGAAAGATCTTATTCTTTTTCTCCTTGACAAGTAACTCTCCACCCTCCTATATTGGCTGCTATCTTAAAGCCGAATACTGAGTAAAGATCTTCTTAATTTGTAAAGCTCTATCTTGTAAAATCAAACCCTCTGCTTAGCAAAATGCTCGAAAATCCAACCGGGCCGCAAGCCGCAAATGGTGTAAGATTGAGCAATGATAAAATCATAGAGATCGAGAATCTGTCGCTTGCATTCGGGGGAATACAGGCGCTGAATGGGATTAGCACCGGGCTGGTCAAGGGCGAGCTTTCCGCTATCATTGGCCCCAACGGCGCCGGCAAGACCTGCCTTTTAAACTGTATCAGTCGGTTTTACACCCCTCAAAAAGGACGTGTCATCTACAAAGGTGACGACATCACCCATCTTCCTACACACGCCATTGCAAAACTGGGTATTGCCCGCACTTTCCAAAATATTGAGCTTTTCAAGGGGATGACGGTTTTAGATAATATAAAATTAGGGCGGCATACTTTTCTTAAATCGGGGATCTTTTCAGACATTATCTACTATGGCCGAACTATTCGTGAGGAATTGAAGCTCAGAAAAGAGATCGAGGAAAGGATCATTGATCTCCTCGAGATCGAGGCTATCAGAAAACAGGTAGTGGGGACCCTCCCATACGGATTTCAGAAGCGAGTTGAACTTGCAAGGGCCCTCGCCATGCGTCCGGAGGTCCTTCTTTTGGATGAGCCCATGGCCGGAATGAACCTTGAAGAGACCGAAGATATGGCAAGGTTTATACTCAATGTCAACAGCATGTGGGACGTGAGCATTGTCCTCGTGGAACATGATATGGGAGTTGTCATGGATATCTCGGATTATGTCTGCGTGCTGGAGTTTGGCAGAAAGATTGCTGAAGGTCCTCCCGAGGATATTCAGAAACATCCCCAGGTGATCAGGGCCTATCTCGGAGAAGACGAGAAAACCTACTCGAGGCTTTAGGGCCGCGGCAAGAAATAATTGCACATCTTGCTTGTCTTTTGTCCCGGCTACTGCGTTACATCCACAGGCACATATCCTGATATGCACCAGCGGATGTGCCTTGTATACGACCCAAAATCCGGCGCAATCTTGCGCAATTATTTATTGCCGAGGCCCTTAATTAAGAATGAATTCAGCCAAATCATATCCCGGCGCATCTCTAACGCTTCCATCGCTCCTGATGAAAAATGCGAAGCGTTTTGGTGACTCTCGTGTGGCGTTGCGTGAAAAAGAATATGGTATATGGCAGTCAGTGACATGGAAGGGGTATCTGGAGCATGTGCGCGATTTCTCCTTAGGGCTGATTTCACTGGGGTTCAGCCCTGGAGATACTTTGGGCATCATAGGCAATAACCGTCCTGAATGGGTTTATGCGGAGTTAGCGGCGCAGTCGGCCGGAGGCGTTCCTGTAGGCATATTTCAGGATTCCATCCTGACCGAGGTGGCGTATATTATCGATCATTCTGAAGCATCAATGATCGTTGCCGAAGATCAGGAGCAGGTGGATAAGATCTTAGATCTGAGAGAAAAATTGCCACGGATCAAGAAAATCATCTATACAGATCCAAAAGGACTGTGGGACTACGAAGATGAAACCCTGATCGACTATTACAAGCTTGAGCGGATAGGCCGGGAAATGCATGAAAAGGACCCGGACCTTTTCAATAAAAATGTCAACGCGGTTAAAGAAAGTGACTTAGCTACAATATGCTATACATCCGGTACCACTGGAGACCCCAAGGGAACTCTGCTCACGCACTCGAATATCGTGAGTATGGTAACATCTTTAAATGAGGTGGACCCCAAGTTTCCTGACGACCAGTTTCTCTCTTTTATCCCTCTGCCATGGATAGTTGAACAGACCATGAGTGTCTTTTCCGCCCTTTACTCGGGTTTTACCGTTAATTTTCCAGAGGCGCCGGAAACATCTACTGCCGATCTTTATGAGATAGCGCCAAGCCTCGTGGTGGCCTCACCGAGGATGTGGGAGGGGATATCACGTCAGGTGATGGTAAAACATCTCGATGCCTCCTTTTTAAAGGGCCTCATCTATGACCTCTGTCTTCCCATCGGGTATCGCTGGGCAGACTTCAAATTCGAGAAGAAGAAGCCCCATTTGGGCTGGAAAATTCTCTACCTCGTCGCGTACTTCGCCATGTTCAGGGCATTGCGGGATCGAATAGGATTTTCCAAGGTCCGTTCGGCTATGACCGGGGGGGCTGCCCTCGGTCCCGATGTCTTCCGATTCTTTCACGCCCTTGGCATCAATCTGAAACAGATCTACGGACAGACAGAGGTGGCAGGCTATTCTACCATACACCGTGATGGCGATATAAACTTTGATTCCGTGGGTATCCCGGTGCCTGCTGCCGAAATCTCAATCTTTGAGCCTGATAAGGAGGGTGTGGGGCAGATTATATCAAGGGGGTCCGGACTGTTTCAGGGGTATCTTAAAAACGACGAGGCTTCCCGAGACACAATTATAGATGGATGGCTTCATTCCGGTGATGCAGGGTATTTTACTCCGGATGGACATCTGGTTATTATTGACCGGGTTAAAGATCTCATGCACCTGAAGAGCGGTGCCAGATTTTCACCCATGTTCATTGAGAACAAGCTCAAGTTCTGCCCATATATCGTGGAAACTGTGGTCTTAGGGCACGAGCACGAATATGTAACCACCATGATCTGCATCGATTTTAAGAATGTGGGCAAATGGGCGGAAGATCATCGCATCAACTACACCACCTATTCGGACCTTGCTGCCAAGCCGGAGGTCTATGACCTGATCGAACGTGAGGTGGTGCGTGTTAACACTACACTGCCTGAAAAGGCCAGGGTAAATAAGTTCCTTCTCCTTTATAAGGAACTGGACCCTGATGATGAGGAGTTAACCCGTACCAAGAAGATAAGACGCGCATTTATTAACGAAAAATATGTAAAAGAGATCGCTGCCCTTTACAGCGATGCGGGAGAAATTCCCATTGAGGCAGTAATCCGTTATCAGGACGGCAAGACAGCAACGCTTCGTACTAATCTGATTATTCGCGCCATGAAACCCGAGAGCGAATATTTAGACGCTCTCAAGCAGAGAGGTTTCTGGAAGCGGTTCAGGGGGAGGGCCTAATGGACAGCGAATTTCTTTTTTTCATGCAAATGCTGTTATCAGGCCTTTCCATGGGGTCTATTTATGCACTTGTAGCCCTCGGTTTTGTCCTCATTTACAAGGCCACGTCCATTCTAAACCTGGCCCAGGGAGAGTTTCTCATGGTGGGGGCCTATATCTGCCTCTCCATCACCCTGGATTTTGGTCTCAATTTTTTCGCCTCTTTTATGCTTACGATGGTTTTCTCGGTGATCTTAGGGTTGGCTGTGGAACGTCTTGTGCTCAGGCCTCTTATCGGAGAACCGATCATTTCGGTAATTATGGTAACATTGGGGCTCACGTACATATTGAGGGGCGTTGTCATTATGATATGGGGCAATGATATTCGTCAGTTCAACATATTCCCGGAACAACCCGTGGATTTCTGGGGTGTCAAACTCACCTATCTATATCTTTATAGCCTGGGGATTTCGTTAGTATTGCTGACTGTTTTTGCAATATTTTTCAAATATGCCCGTACCGGTATCTTTATGAGGGCGGTGGCGGATCATCAAACAGCGGCCCAGAGTATGGGCATTTCAGTTAGAGGGGTCTTTGCCATGAGCTGGTGCATTTCTGCGGTGGTCTCCTCTATCGGTGGTATTCTCGTGGGCAATATTGCCGGAGTTGGCGTGGATCTCAGCTATATCGGGCTTAAGGTGCTGCCTGCCGTGATTCTGGGAGGTCTGGACAGTATCCTGGGGGCCATCATTGGCGGTCTGATAGTGGGAATCCTGGAATTCCTTTCAGCCGGCTATCTCGACCCTTATATCCCGGCTATTAATGAGGTTTTTCCTTTTATTGTTCTGGTTCTCGTATTAATGATCAAGCCTTACGGCCTGTTTGGAACTGAGGAAATCGAAAGGGTTTAAAAGGGAAGTGAGCTAAAGTGCCTAAAGTGAGCTATAGTGACTAAAGTTAAAGGCAGTTTTTAACATTTCTAAATTGTCTAAAGTTTTGAATCAAGGTCTTGGCTGAGCGAACTGTTATCAAGGCCTATCGGCACGCAGAACGGTCGAAATCCTTGACTACGTATTGCCCGAGCCTCTTGGTCCGATTTGTCGCGGAGGCCTTGATGAAGCCAGTTTTTTAAAAATGACACGAAGTTCCTTAACTTTAGGCATTTCAAACTTTAGGCACTCAGAAAAGAGATAACAACTATGCCAGCCGGATTATTCCACGAGAGTTATCGTTATGATGAGCGTATCTTCCAGACCTGGTTTGTCAAGGCCTGGCTGATCGCTTTTTTGATTGCCTGTGCTCTTTTTCCGTTCGTTGGCTCTAAATACATGATATCGATCATGACAGAGGTCGGTATTGCGATCATTGCCTGTCACGGCCTGAATATTCTCACCGGCTTCACCGGACAGATTTCATTAGGTCATGCCGCATTCTTGGGTGTGGGCGCTTATACCTGCTCCATACTGATCCAGCATGGTGTGCCCTTTATAATCGCCCTTCCAATGGCCGGCGTCATGGCAGCCCTGGTAGGCATGATATTCGGCATTCCTTCTCTGAGGCTGAGAGGGCTCTACCTGGCCATTGCAACCATTGCGGCCCAGTTCATCATTGAATTTACTATCCGGCGCTGGGATAGTCTGACCGGCGGTGTGGAGGGCATGTTTGTTGAACCGGGTATTCTCGGACCTTTTCATTTCGACAATCGTATACAGCTTTATTATTTAACCTTTGTCCTTGCGGTGGTTGCTACTATCGTTATCAAGAACATAGTCCGGGCCAGGTCGGGTCGGGCATTCGTGGCCATTCGTGATCGATACCTGGCTGCCGAAGTAATTGGAGTGCACGTATTCAAGTATCGGCTCATGTCATTTGCCGTCTCATCGTTTTTTGCGGGCATTGCGGGGGCATTGCTTGCCCAGTACCTCGAGGTGATTACCCACGAATCTTTTACTATCCATCAATCCATCGACTACCTTGCAATGTGTATTATAGGAGGATTAGGGCATGTGCTCGGCGGTATTTACGGCGTCGGGTTCTGGTTTATCTTGGAAAGAATCCTTGAAGTGGTTACAACCAACCTGAATACAGCATTCCCCGATCATATAACCTGGTTTGTATCTATCAGGGAGATTGTCTTTGGCTGTGCAATTGTGCTTTTTCTCATTTTTGAACCGGACGGCTTGGCTGCGCGATGGCGCACAATTCGGGCATACTGGAAGCTGTGGCCTTTTTCTTACTGACAGGATGCATGATGTAGGATACAGGATACATGATGTAGGATGTAGGATAAACCATGGGGCAAGTTAAGTCTTATAAAGATCTTGAAATATATTTGCTCTCCAAAAAACTGGCAGTGAGGGTTCATAAGATGACACTGGATGATCTTCCCAAGTTCGAAATGTTTGAAGAAGGGTCCCAAATAAGGCGCTCTTCAAAATCCATAGTATCCAATATTGTGGAAGGGTACGGAAGGAGAAGATATAAAAACGAATTTGTCCGATTCCTAACCTATGCCGTGGGATCTTGTGACGAAACGAAAGCCCATTTAGAAATGCTATACGAGACAGGATCTTTAGACAAACAAAACATATTTGAACAACTTATTAAGGATTATGAAGAGGTTGGCTCAAAACTATTTAGATTTAGAGAAGCCGTTATCAAAGGCCACCGCTCATCATAAATCGTAATCATACATCGTAGATCATGTATCCTGCATCATGAATCGTGCATCATGAATCCTGTATCATGGATCGTGCATCATGAATCCTGTATCATGGATCGTGCATCATGAATCATTTTTTCAGGGAGTAATCTCAAAATATTTAACCAGTAAAGGAGGAAGAATTATGAAGAAATGTACAATCGGATTTGCAGTATTGGCTATGGTTTTGGGTTTGAGCCTGGGGTTCTCAGTAAATAATGCTGTTGCAGCTGATGTAATCAAGTGGGGGGTCCTCATAGACCTTTCCGGGCCTACATCAGACTGGGGGAAAAACCAGGCAAAAGGACAGTTGGATGCGGCTCGCTGGGTCAATGCGAACGGTGGAATTAACGGCAAGAAACTGGAGCTTATTGTTATTGACGACGGTTATAAGGTCCCGAGGGGAGTGGCCGGTTATAATCGCCTGGTGGATTCTGAAAATGTGCTTGGTCTCTACCTTCAATCCACGGGTACAACGATGACGTTAATCAAGAAGATTGTAAAGGACGGGGTGGTCACTATCGCTGCGTCATTTACTTCCAAATTTCAAAATCCTGCCAAGACCCCATTCAGTTTCTTTGTGTCCCCTTCTTATGGGACTATGGGACGTATTGCCCTCAAATGGATCGCGGATAGCTGGAACGATCCCAACCGTAAACCCAAGATAGTTTATCTCTATCCTGACAACAAGTACGGTAGGGATATCCTGGCGGTGTGTAAATCTTATGCCAAGAAGATCGGTGTAGAGGTGGGCCCGGATCAGGTTATCAACTGGCCCACCAAGGATGCCACAGCTCAGCTGATGAATATGAAGAGGTATAACCCTGACTATGCCTACATCACATCCACTGCCATGAACGGGGCAGTGATCCTCAAGAACGCAAGGGCCCTGGGAATCAAGACTAAATTTATCTCCAATATCCGGAACTTTGAGGAAACCCTGATCAAATTGAGTGGAGGGGCCGCCAATGGGTCTTATGGAGTTCATCCTATTGCACCCTATGGAGCGAACGTGCCGGGTATGAAAAAGGTTGTGGAGTCCCATGAGAAGTGGCATCCCAAACAAATGGGAACCAATGTCTATGTTGAAGGCTGGGTGAATATTCTTGCTGTGACCCAGGCATTGCGTATGGCCGACAAGGCGGGCAAGCTCAATCCGGTGGGAATACGCGAGGCATTTGAGCAGTTCAAGGATTTCAAGACAGGGGGTCTGGCTCCGCCCCTCACCTTTACCAAGACCGATCACAGGGCCAGCATGGCTGCCAAGATCTATGAGATCAAGAAAGACAAGATGCAGCCTATCACCAACTGGATAGAGCTTCCGAGAGATAAGGAGTATTTCGGTAAATAATTCAATTGGAGATTGATGGTTCTTGAAGCGTAGCAAAAATCCCAGTTCATCGGGGAAGATTGAAGATTGTTTCAATCACCAATCAACAATCATCAATCAACAATCATAAAGGTAAGATATGCTCGAATTGAATCTGCCTGAGCGCTTCAATGCGGCTCAATACCTTGTTGACCGCAATGTGGAAGAGGGGCGCGGGGAAAGGCCTGCCATATTTTTTGAGGATCAGACCTATAACTATCACCAGGTCCTTGAGAATGTGAACAAGTCTGCCAATATGCTCAATGATCTTGGTGTTGAAATGGAAAACAGGGTCATGCTTCTGGTTCGTGACTCCCCTGAGATGATCTTCTCTTTCTTCGGGGCCATCAAGCTCGGCGCCGTGCCCATACCGACCAATATGCTGATGAAGTCCCAGGATTTCCTCCATGTGCTGAATGACAGTCGCGCCAGGGTGTTGATAGTGGATTCGGTCTTTCTGCCGGAGATTGACAAGATCCTTGACCAGGCAGCCTTTTGCAAAAATATCGTGGTGCTTGGAGGGGAAGATCATGGGCATCTATCCTTTGACCGGCTCATGGAGCACTCATCAGACGAGTTTGAGGCTGCCGATACCACAAGCGATGACGCGGCTTTCTGGCTCTACAGCGGCAGGAATCCGGAAGTACTCATGGGGGCTGTCCACCACCACAGCCATATGGTCTACTGTACTGAAGGCTATGCCAAAGGCATACTGAACATGACCGAAGAGGACCGGGTTTTGGGGTCATTTCTTTTCTTTGCCTATGGTCTTGGAAACAGTGTGTACTTCCCCTTTGCAGTCGGTGGCTCTACCGTCCTGATTAATCACCGGCCCACCCCTGACCTTATGTATGAGGATCTAATCAGGTATCGACCCACCCTGTTCTTTACCGTACCGACCCTTTTGAGCGCACTTGCCGACTACAGGAAAACCTGCCGGGGAGAGGGAAGGGATTTGCCGCCGGTTGATAGTCTGAGGGCATGCATATCATCGGCTGAGATCCTGTCCACGGAGGTTTATCACCGCTTCAAGGAAGAATTTGGAATAGAGGTCCTGGATGGCACCGGCTCCACAGAGATCTGTCATATCTTTCTTTCCAATCGTTTTGGTCGGGTCAAACCGGGAAGCACCGGAAAGGCGGTCCCAGGGTATAGTACCCGTTTGCTGGACGAGGATGGGCTGCCTGTGACCCGGGGCGAGATCGGCCATCTCCTGGTAAGCGGAGGTTCCATAGCCTCTGCCTACTGGAATATGAGGGAAGAGACAAAGAAAAACATGTTAGGTGAATGGTTTGTCACAGGGGATCGGTATCTCGAGGATGAGGAGGGTTTTTATTATTTTCGTGGCAGAAGCGATGATATGCTGCGCGTCGGGGGAAAGTGGTTAGCCCCCCAGGAGGTTGAAAATGCCCTCAACCAGCATCCTGCAGTGGCGGAGAGCGCTGTGGTCGGTCGTCAGGACAAGGACGATCTTGTAAAACCCTATGCCTTTGTAGTATTAAGATCTGGCCATTCCCCTTCTGAGCAATTAGAAAAAGAGATCAAGGAATTCGTTAAGGAAAAAATCGCCATGTACAAATACCCCCGCTGGGTTGATTTTACCGAAGCATTACCCAAGACCTCCGGGGGAAAGGTGCAGCGGTTTGTCCTGCAGGAAAGGGTGAATGAAAGTGACTAAAGTGCCTAAAGTGAACTAAAGTGCCTAAAGTTAAAGGTGTTGTTTGACATTTTAAAACAGTAAGCGGTTCCAGAACAAGGTATTTGTCTAACAACCTGCTTGCGTAAATATGGGTAGACAAACCGATCAGAATTTTCGTCTTTCTGTTGCGAGTGCTTTTAGGCTTGGTTTACCTTGGAGATCGTGATGAAGCCAGTCTTTCTAAAAATGACACGAAGTTCCTTAACTTTAGCTCACTTTAGACACTCGACTCCGGTTTATCCGAATTAGTAATTTAGGAATCCGGCAAGGGTCTTGAACCCTACCACAATAGAGACGTACCATGCTCAATGTCAACAATATTGAAGTTATATATGATGACGTCATCCTGGTCCTGAAGGGAATGTCCCTTGAGGTGAAAGAGGGACAGATTGTCGCTGTCTTAGGGGCCAATGGGGCGGGCAAGACCACCACCCTGAAGGCCATCTCCGGTCTGCTCAAGGTAGAGGAAGGAGAGGTTACCGGCGGAACCATAGAATTTATGGGCCAGCGTATAAACGACAAAGAAGCAGAAGAGATTGTTCGTCTCGGTATCTTCCAGGTCATGGAGGGACGGTGTGTCTTTGAAAACCTGACTGCCTATGAGAACCTCATGGCTGCAACCCGAACCCGCCGTAGTCGTAAGGAAATCCGCGAACGTTTTGATATGGTATTGCATTACTTCCCGATTCTCAAAGCACGTCGAAATTCCTTAGCCGGATATCTATCCGGAGGGGAGCAGCAGATGCTGGTTATCGGCAGGGCGCTCATGGCCCGTACCCGCCTTATGATGCTTGATGAGCCATCATTGGGCCTGAGCCCCATCCTGGTGGCAGAGATATTCAAGATCATTCAGCAGCTTAATAAAGAACAGAAAATCACCATTCTGCTGGTAGAGCAAAACGCCCATCTGGCCCTTTCCATCGCTGAACACGGTTATGTTATGGAAAACGGCAAGATCGTTTTGGATGACTCGGTGGACAAGCTTAAGGAAAACGAGGACGTAAAGATGTTTTACCTTGGATTGACCGAGATGGGCGCCAAACGGAGTTATCGGGACGCCAAATTTTATAAACGAAGGAAACGCTGGTTGACTTGAGGGCTTGCACGAGCCCAATGGAGGAAAATATGGCAAGGGTAGGAATATTGGGATGTGACATTACCACAAAAGAGATGAACTGTGTCATGGTTGGCTGTTTCGGGAATTTGCGCGGTAGAGAGGGATCGTTCAAGGATTATCCTGCGGATGAACCCTTGGATCTGGTGGGTGTCATTCATTGCGGGGGATGCCCAACGGCCGTTGGATCAGACCGCATCTGGCAAAAAGTCCAGGCCCTGGTAGATTATGGCATTGATTCACTCCACCTGAATTCCTGTCTCATCCAGTTATGTCCCTTCAAGGACGTCTTTTTGGAGACCATAAAGAGGGATTACCCGGACCTCAAGGTTGTGGAGGG
>JACKQG010004381.1_pt1 | contig 16428 bp, 4 predicted proteins | sample 8237621 | NCBI WGS metagenome assembly JACKQG01 (sample SAMN15677084, study PRJNA649215) | marine metagenome | biome: marine; feature: Black Sea; material: saline water; isolation source: suspended particulate matter (SPM) from the Black Sea western gyre | collected 2013-06-09/2013-06-10 | depth...
TCTTCATTAATCATTTGAGAATCAATAGCTGCAATGAGTGGCGGATCATTGATATCCTGAACTAAAATGTTCACTTGAGCCGTATCTGATAGACTACCATCTGACACAGTAAACCGTAAACTATCCGTACCGATATAGTTGGCAAATGGCGTGTACGTTAATTCCGGTAATGTTCCTGTAAGTACACCGTGAACCGTGGAATCTAACAGGGTAAACGTCAATAAATCATAGTCAATATCCATAACTAATAATTCGAACGTTACAGGTGTATCTTCATTGGTAATCACATTTTGATCATCCGCAGTCGGTGCATCATTTATCGCTTCAATTGTAATTACAACATCCGCTGTATCTGAAAAACCATAACCGTCTGAAATATGAAATGTAAATGTGTCTACACCATTTGTATTTAGGTTAGGATTATAAATCACAGTCGGTAAATCTTCGGTAAGCACGCCATTAACAGGATCTGAAACCACTTCAAAAATCAGGGTGTCTCCGTTCGTATCACTTCCGTTCAACGTGATAGAGATTTCCGTATCTTCAGGTGTGGTTACTCCTTGAGTGTAGGCAACGGGAAGCGTATTTGGTTCAGGATTAACTATAACATCAACACTATCGAATACTGACCATTCCCCGTCGGTTACACTTAGAATAAAGGTGTATTCACCCGCTGGCAAATCGGTTGTGTATTCTGCCGTAAAATATTCTTCCATTTCACCGCCTAACATCCAACTCATCACTAACTCATCACCATCAATATCCGTTCCGATTCCACACACAGTAACAGGCTCAGTATTCGTTAATGGATCTCCATCATGTATAATCGTGATTTCCTGATCATCTCCTGCATTTGCAATCGGTGCATCATTTATTGGTGTTATATTAATGATCACTGTTGCTGTATCTGCCAATTCGCCATCACTTACTCTAAATGTCAAGCTGTCTTGACCGTTGAAATTCTCATTTGGATTATACCACTCCTCTGAATAAGTACCGTGTAGTGTGCCCGTAATTACTGAAAAGGACAGACTGTCTCCATCTAAATCTGTTCCGGTCAGCACCAATTCAATAGCGGAGTCTTCATCAGTATTTATTACTGCAGCATTTGCAACAGGCGGACGATTGACATTGAGGACAGTAACGGAAAAAGTTTCTGCATCAGACAAATAAAATATGTCCGTAACAGTTACTGTCATTTCATACTCTCCTGCATCATCATATCCAGGGATCCAGGTGAGTGTGGCTGTACTATCCTGATTGTCGACAAAAAGGCCTCCTTCGGGAAGACTGTCAACTTGGAAAAACAGACTGTCGCCCTCTGAATCAAATGCTGATATTTCAATGGTGAGCGTATCTGTTTCTGCAATTTCTTTATTACCGATAGTCGCCAGTTCAGGCGGACGATTTACATCTCCAATGGAAATAATAATATTCGTCTCCCCGGTCGCAGTACCATCATTGGCTATAAACGTAACGACATAATTCCCGGTATCTGCTGGAACAGGTATCCAGCTGAATAGTCCTGTCCCATCACCATTATCGGCAAATACAACTTCCGGCGGAAGGCTATCGCTTTCCATATTCAGTATCAGATTATCACCGTCGATATCTGTCGCTGATACGCCAAACGTTAACGTATCACCGATATCCTCTAATGATTGATTAGATAGTTCAGCAAAAACGGGAACATCGTTTACCGGAGCAATAACAATGGTAAATATCGCCGTATCCGATACACCGTAACCGTCCGCCACAATAAATGTAAAGCTGTCTACGCCATTCACATTATCGTTCGGAGTAAATGTGAGTCTTGGAATGTCACCTGTAATAATTCCCATTTCCGTAGAATCCAAAATAGCATAAACCAATTCATCTCCATCAGCATCTTCAGCCGTAAGAACAATGGAAAGTTCTGTATCTTCATCTGTGGTATCAACGATTGCATCTGCCACAGGAACATTGTTTTCTTCAGGGTTAATTACAATATTTACACTGTCTGATGCCGTTAACTCACCATCAGAAACAGTAAGGAAAAAGGTATAATCTCCGGCAATTAAGTCCGTTGTATATTCTGATGTTGTGGCCACCGTATCCTCTGCAAATGTCCAACTATACCATAGACTATCGCCGTCAATATCCGTTCCGACTCCACTCAAAGTAATCTCTATTGTATTTGTCAAAGGATCTTGATCGTGGACAACTGTCAACTCTTGATTATTTCCCGCATTAGCAACCGGGACATCATTCACCGGTTCTACAAATATTGTAACAGGCGTCGTCGTGGAGAGTGGATTCGTTTCATCATCATCCAATGCAGTGAATCCTACTATTTCAGTGCCGTTCCAGTTTTCATTTGACGTAAATGTGGCAATACCATTTTCAAATTCCACAGACACATGCTCATTCCCTGACACAGACCAGGTTATTCCCCAATCGGGAGTCCCGTAATCGCTAATATATTCACTCAAATCAACCACACGGTAACTATCTTCATAGAAAACGATATCTTCAATATCATCAATGACAGGCCAATCGTTATTCACGGTGATACTCACTTGAGCCGTATCGGAATATTCATGGATGGAACCCACATCATTGGCAGTAATTAGAATATCAGTTGATCCTGTTAAGTTCTGCTCAACTTGCTGAATATATCCATAAACCTGTGAACTGAAATCAATAATAAAATCACCTGCTTGAATTGTGAGAGGATCACCGGGTTCTCCAATGGCCGTATTTGCCATAAACGCAATCGTCTCCAAAACGGGGAAATCAGAGCCAAATTCACCGTCATAAAATCGGAATGAAATTTCCTCACCATTATTGTTAGAATATATGGTTATAAAATAGAGCCAAATCCCATAAAATTCTACCGGTTCTGTTACAATACCACGACACTCATTCTGATAAAATGCCCCCAGAATATGATTAGATCCTAATGCTGGTTCATCCCGTGAAACTACCAGAACTGTTGCCGTCATGGACATTTCATAATCAGACGGATTGACAGACCACTCCGGAAGCGGATCAGCTTCTTCAGGTGGAATAAAATTAAAACTCCATGCAATCGTATCTCCATCCTGTTCTATTAAATTGTCAGTAAGATAGATTGGATCAAACTGCTCACCCAATGTAATGACCTGATCCGGGAAATCAGAAATAGACGGTGGATGATCATAGGGTAGAATTGTGAACGTAACATCTTCATTTGTGAAAAAACCGCTTGGAGTTTGGTCTGTAACTGTGAATGTGATTTCTTCTGTGCCTGTCCAGTCTGAATTCAAAGTGCTGATAGAAACAATATTGTTAATATCAATAGAAACACCAAGATTTACATTTCCATCGTAACTCCATGCAATTTCATGTCCATCTAATTCTGTTAGGTAATCATCTAAGTCAAATGTGGAGAAATCTGTTGTTTGTTCAATGGTTTGATTGGGGATTCCACTGACGACAGGCGCATAATCTTGATATACCGTATAAAGTGCTGATGCTGTGTCTGAATACTCATGAAGCGATCCTATCTCTTTGATAATGTAACTAATCGTTTCATTTCCTGCCCACAGTGCTTCAACCTGCTCAATATTCACCTGACTGTTTTCGTCAATATCTACAAGAAAATGACCGGCATTCAATTCGTAAGGTGATTGGGGAGTTCCGATGGATGCGCCGGAAGAGAATTGTACCATTTCTGAAGCGGGTAAATTCTGTTCATACTCATCATCAAAGAATCGGAACGATATTTCTTCACCGGTTGAATCGGAATACACCGTGAGAAAATAAACCCATGTTCCGGCAAAGTCCGTTCCTGTGGCGGTTCCTCTACATTCGTCACCGGAAAATGCTGCCAAGGTATGGGAATTCCCTTCTGCCCAACGTCCCTGTGACTTAAGTGCTGCTGTTAGTGTCATTGACATGGTGTAATCAGATGGATTTACATTCCAAATGGGATACGGATCTGTCTCTACGGGAGCTTCAATCATATAATCCCAAATCAAATTATCACCGTCTAATTCTATCAAATAGTCGCTTAAATAAAACGATTCGAACGGTTGGTAATATCCAACACTTTGGCCGGGAACATTGCTTAATACAGGTGGATTATCGTAAGGAAGAATTGTGAATAGTGCGTCATCACTTGTGTAAAAACCGCTGGCAGTTTGATCTGTTACTATGAATGTGATTTCCTCTGACCCTGTCCAGTCAGGATTAAAGGGGGATATGGTAACCACATTTTCACCGTCAATGGAAACTTCTAAATTTACATTACCGCTGACACTCCACTCCACCGAATGTCCGTCCAATTCAGTAAGATAATCATCCAAATCAAATGTGAAAAAATCTATTGTCTGCTCCACAATCTGATCTTCAATTCCGGACACCACCGGAGCATAATCCTGATATACGTTAAACTCTGCAAAACTTGTGTCAGAATAATCATTTAGCGTACCTACATCTGTCACAATGAAATTAATAATCTCACTTCCTGCCCATAACTCCTCAACTTTATCAACCGTTACCTGACCATTTTCATTTATATCCGCGAGAAAATGGCCTGCATTCAGTTCATAAGGTGACTGTGGAGAACCTAAAGACAACCCGGACGAAAATTCAAAAACCTCACTTACAGGTAAGTTCTGCTGATTGTTTGCATCGTAGAATCGTAAGGAAATATCTTCTCCGGCTGAATTAGCATAGATAGACAGGAAATAAATCCATGTGTCCTGAAAATATGTTGGCACAACAGTACCTCTGCATTCTTCCCCCGAAAATGCTGCCAATATATGAGAATCCCCTTCCGCTGTTCTTCCTTGTGATTTGACCGATCCCGTTATTGACATGGACATAATGTAATCCTGCGGAGTTACTATCCAGTCGGGCAATGTGTCTGGCTGTATAGGAGCTTCAACGTAATAACCCCACACCAAACTGTCACCATCTTCTTCCGTTAAATAATCATTTAAGTCGAAAGAAACAAACGGCTGATAATACCCGACTTCTTGCCCGGGGACACCGCTCAATACAGGTGGATAATCCATCGGAAGAATAGTAAATAATACATCTTTATCGGAAAAAAGTGCGCTGTCTGTCTGATCTGTTGCCGTAAATGTGATTACTTCTGACCCTATCCATTCCGGATTGGGTGTTGCTGTAACTATACTTTCACCATCAATAGTTATGGTTAAGTTTGTCTCTCCGGAGACACTCCATAAAATGGTATCATCGTCTAATAACGTGGTGTAATCATCCAAATCCAGCGGAGTGAACGGCGTACCAATTTCAGTTATCTGATCAGGAATATCAGCAATAACAGGCGGATAATCATAATCTATAACAATGTTCAATAAAAACGGATACAGCGGTGAACCGAAATTAATAGACGGTTGAAATACGACAGTTTCTTCAATCGGATACACTAAATCATCTTCGGAACGCCATGCATAGAATTCCACCGTATCCATTGAAGTATTCGAATAAAATGTCAAAAAATACATCCACTGACCTAATTGATAAATCGGTTCAGCAATTCCAATGCATTCATTATTAGAAAATGCTGCAATCATATTACCATCTTCAAGAGGTGTGTAGTCCATTTGGAGTAAAGCCGTCATCGTGGCAGAATATTCATAATCGGAAGGACTAACCGTTCTAATGGCAATCGCGACGTCAGAATCATCTTCCCCATCGTTTGCTTTGTAGGTTAATGTATCTGTAAAACTCCCCATCCCGTCATGCTGATAGGTCGCTAATGCAGAAAACGTTCCGGAAGCATAACTCACCTCGCCAATGGACACTTCCCCGCTGATATGCGCCGGTGGAGAAACAACGATAAATGTAAATTCGTCTGGATTGGTATTATCAATATCTGTCGCTTCCATAGGAATGGATATTGTACCGCCTACAGGTCCATTTCCTGTTGTCGCTAATGCATTAGGAATATCGTTCACAGAATTAACAACAAATATAAATGTTTCGCTGTCTGTCAGATCATAGTCCGTTACTGTCACAGTGATGTCTGCCGTCCCGTTCCAGTTAGGCGCTGTTTCCATGGTAAGCATTGTACTAACAAGACTTAAGAAAATGTTTGGATCTTCGCACGTAACCGCAAATGACAGAATATCATCTTCCACATCCATGGCGGATAAATTAATGACTTTGGCCGTATCCTCATTCGTCATTTGCACACCGATAGAGGTCATGACAGGTGCATCGTTTACTGAAGTTATGGACACTTGCCGCGTAACTGCTACACTTGAAGTATCACCGTCATTCACGGAAAACTCAATGGTGCGTGTATCCGTATCGGGATTGTCGCTGGAATTTTGGTACCCCACAGAAGAAAGGATGACGATGTATTCGGCTAATGTTGATGTTCCCTGTATCGTCAATACGCCAATATCATCATCAAAACTGACCTGCGCATCTCCCGGATTTGAAATAATAAGTGTATCTTCGATGGACTTATATCCACCGACAAATGATATCCACGCAGAATCAATATTCACATCATCAAGGTCGGTGATACTCATTTCTGAAACAATAATAACCGGATCAGCATTTTCAATATAGTTTACCGTTGTGTCTGCAAAAGCCAGTACGGGAGGGTCATTCACAGGGACCACGACAACAGATCTATTTACCGGTTCACTATTACCGCCGCCATCGTTTGCAACAAACTGTACCGTTCGTAAATCAACAGAAGGATACTCACTGTCATTCATATACATGACAGATCGAAGAAGAGTCTGATACTCTTCAACTGGTGCGTTTCCGGTGAGAGACAGAATCCCTAATGAATCGTCATAATGTATAGCAATGTCGTTTGTCCCAACGCAAATAAGGGTATCCTCTGTTGGATGGTAGCCTTCTACGATTGTCACCCATGCGCTATCTAAATGACTATTGTTTTCGTCGGTTACTGTGAGAGATTCATCTACAGCCATATATCCAGTATTCTCTAAATAGTTCAGACTATCCGTTGAGGTGAAAATAATAGGAGGAATAAATTGGATAGCCAAATTGATCGTAACAGCAGAGGATACCGGCATAGCATTCCCCGCTAAATCATATATTGAATTCCCATCAGCAGGTGATACAGAAATCGTTTCTTCTCCATCCGGTAAACCTGTAACAGAAATCCATACTCTAATACTGTCCTCTCCGCCTGATAGTGAAGCTCCTGAAATGGACGTAACATTTATTAGATTCGCTCCGGTAGCATGACCGTCATTTTGAGAATAGCTTAAAGTAAAATCACTAACGTCCAGACCACCACCGTCATCCTGCGCAGAATAGACACCCTCACTTAAACCTAAATCAACAAACGTATTGGCTTCATTAACGGTTCCGCTTACCAGGGTTGGAAATTCTGTGTCAATGATTATTTCACTATTCCATGACAATGAATTTTCCGTTCCGGGTTCAGGCAAAATAACGACTGCATCGTTATCTGCACCATCTTTGATAGTACTAGAGTCAAGCCCTAAAGCATTTATGCTTGTATAGCCCAAATCAAGACTATTGTCACCTGACTGAATATCATAAAGAAATTGGAGTGTGTATGACCCACTTCCTGATACGTAAGATGCCGGTTGATCGATTGAACCCGTTTCCAATTCCAATATGGGTGTGCCGGTTACGGAAACCTGTTCTGAAAACTGTACCACAATCATAACAGATTCATCTGCTCTGTAACTACCATCCTGTGAAAAAGCATACACCTGTTCAATCGTCGGACCTGTGACATCCTGAAGAGAAATATCTCCATCACCTGAATATGTTTCAATGATGGGAATATCAAATGCCGTAAAGACACCGGTGTTAATTTGATCCCAGGTAAGGTTTGATAATTGTTCAATGTCGGTAATTGTCATCTCCACTGTATAGAGATGATAATCCGTCGCCCACTCTAACTGCACACCAAACATTCCACCGGGAAGGTCTAACGTAAAGTCTGTATCAATGTATATTCTTGATGCATCACCTGTACCTGTTATACCGGCAGTACTAAAATAATTTTGCGATGGTGCAACAGCTTCCCCTTCGTACACGATCGTTGGATTGACTAAAGCATCCGAATTGAACGTGAAATACCAACTGCAATCTCCCAATCCGGAATTTCCTGTGCTACTCCAGTCATCGGTTGGAGTAAGATGCACTTCCCATGTAAATACATCTCCAAATACATGAGCATTTTCAATGGAAATAGTTGCATTCTGCCCATTCACGATTGAGCCAAGACTAATGGTAACAAAAAGAACTAAAATATTTAGACGATTTTTCATTCTATGGGACACTGGTTGAACTATTTTTGTTTTCGATAATCGGATCTTTGTCACTGTTCGTCACAATCCCGCTGAAATTTGTATCTGAAGTATAATACCCGCTCAAATTCTTTTCTTCAATTACCAAATCTTTATCTGAATTGGTGATGATATTACTGTCGTTCGTTTCACCGGATATTAACCCGTAAACCGCTGTTTCTAACTGTTTGATCCCCGTCCCGTCTCCATAGACATTCGCCACATTCGTGAGATCAATCATGGTTACATCATCCGCACCATTCGGCTTGAACGTTTCTTTATCTTTGCTCATAATCGGAAGATGATTTCGATGGCGAATCACCACATAATAATCGTCGGCAAGTAGATCGGCAAATTGTACCTGCGATATCCCATCTGCCATGACAACACTGCCGTCAGTTAATAAAAACATGGAGACAGAATCAATCGCAACTCCCATATCCGAACTTCGCAATTCTATACCGACCCAATCCACCGCATTTTCGGGTATACTCTCTGCTGTAACATCTCCGTTAAAATAGGGTGACGTAATCGGTAGCAGATCATTGATCGATGTCGTCATGAAATCCATATTTACATCGTAAGCTGCTTCAAGCCAAAACTTGATTTGTGCAACGATGACATCAGCCAAAATTTCCCAATTTGTATTGTTCCCGGAATCGATACTATTATTTGAGGTCAGCAATTCACCACCGGATGCGTCAGCATCCTGAACATCCAGATATTCCAGCAACTGTCCACTACCTGATGACACAGCCAAACCAAACTGCTGTCCGGCTGCATCACTTCTCAAGGCTAACAGGTTTTCAGAGGTGCCTGTCAGCGTTAGGCTGTTTTCCACTGTTTGATTCACTCCGGCGGCAAAGGTCATTGTGTCCGGTACTGCGGTCGTTTTTTGCAGATTATAAAAGAAGGAGGAGCCTGCAAGAGACTGACCGGTACTGTCAAATATGACTGTGCCGTTGTTATGAGTAAATGTACCGTAATTGGTCCAGTTTCCTTTAATACGGATACTGGACGCATAAACCGGTTTTAAAATACCATTTGGATTAATGAGAACATGGTTAAAGATCGAATTCGTCGCTGGCTGAAATTGTCCGTCGTCCACCATCAACTGACCTGTCAATGTGAGAGATTCGGAACCGACATCGTTATAGTCGAAGTCTGCGCCGGAGTAACTATTCGCAATCTTAAGGTTATGAAACGCCAATGAACCCATAACCAACTGAAGTCCAACACCATCCATAATTATTGTAGATGAGTTTCGCTCAAAGAGTCCTGTACTGTTATCCCAGTTTCCTTCGCATGAAATGGTATCTTTCGCGACGATGATTCCATTATTAACCACACCGCCTGCCCCAACATCCAAAGAAGATCCTATGTTTATGGTAAGCGTCTTTGAGGTATTCGTTGTTATCTTATCCATTGCTACAGGAGTTGTGATAAAGAGATTCCCGGCATAGCACAACTGCCCTGTCAGCCAAAGGGCTAATATGGTTTTATTAAAGTCTGTCAATTGACTATCTTTTTCTTATGTGTTGTTGACTTTGAAAGGATTTATCTAATCCACCACCACCGTACCAAGGTTATTCGGAGTACTGTTATTATCCGTCAATGTCTGCGTGCCGGTACCATCAAACGTAGTCGTGCCTGTTCCTTTAGACCAGACCGCGAAAGGATTTCTCTAATCCACCACCACCGTACCAAGGTTATTCGGTGTGCTATTACTATCCGTTAATGTCTGGTCACCGGAACCATCAAACGTAGTCGTGCCTGTTCCTTTAGACCAGACCGCGCCGTCGGCAATGGTCAGGTTGCCGCCGATGTTCACATTGTAATTTCCGGTTAAAGCCAGCGTTCCATCGGTTAAGGTCAGTACATTATCCACATCCAGCGCTGCACCCGGAGTAATGCTCTGGTTGTCTGTGCCAGTATTGTTCAGCGTCAGGTTGTAGAACGCACCTGTACCCGGAGTAAGCGTTTGATTGGCTGTACCATTGAGAGTAACCGTTCCTGCACGTGATGTAAATGTCCCACTGTTCGCCCAATCACCTGCAACAGAAATAGCATGATTGCTACCATCTGCTGCATCTAACGTAGAACCGGATGCATTGGTAAGATTCCCTGCCACAGTAATAGCGCCACCCAGCGTTTTCGTTCCGCCGCTCAATGACAGATTATTATACGCATCGCTAAATACGGTTTGCGTCGTTCCGTCATACGTTACCGTTCCCAAATTACTGGTCATGGTACCCAAACTGGTTACTGCATCACCTAAATTCAAACTTGCGGCTCCAGAAAATGTTAGTGTTCCTCCGGTCGCATCGAAAGAATTGTTAGCATCGTAAATCCCGGTGCTGATTGTGACCGTACCATTAATATCGCTGGCGCCGGTTGCCGTCAGTGTTCCGTCGTTAATAGCGATGGTGCCGTTATCCGTTACCGACCCGGACATATTTAAGGTCTTGCTACTGCCGAATGTTAATGTTTTGGCTGCATCAACCAAAAGATCTGCAATAGAAGCATTGACATCCAGAGTTATTGCATGACTTATCTGAACATTATCCGTTGAAACCGGAACACGACCCAAATCCCACGTACCTGCTGTATTCCAATTACCTCCCCCGGTTGATACAAATTGTATGGCAGAGAAGGTCCAATAACTTGTTACCCCACCTAAAGCGTATGAATTTGTTGCAGTAATGAAGTTAGACGCTGTTCCGTTAACGTTATTAACTTTTACATAATCTACGCTTTGGGTTCCGCCTGTATTGGAAATAGTTGCAGTATTATCAGAGCTTTCATCATTACTTGCGTTCTGGATTGTGATTTCATTACCACTTGTACCGGTTAACGTCAGGTCATTCGCCACGGTGTAGGTTGTAGCGTCAGCGAACGTAAGCGTTTTGGCTGCTCCGGTAGCAGAGAACGCATAGAAGTTCATCGCGTTTCCGGCAAAGGTTGCTGCACCCGTGCAGGTGAAGACACTGCCGGATGAAGGTGCTGACCATGTACCGTTATTCGTAACCGTCTTGCCGTCTGCCAGTGTCAGGTCGTAGCCTCCCATGGCAAGTGTAGTATTTGATGCCACAGTAATATCACCGTCGATGTAAGCCATATCTTCACTAAAGGTGAACGTATTTCCACTGGAATTAAATTCCACGTTTTTAAGTCCGGCAAATCCTGTAGAAAGCGTCGCTCCGGAAGCGTCTGTGAATTTTGTCGTTCCCGATCCACCAATGGAAAGTGCACCTGACGTTAGCGTATTGTCTCCATCCATGGTAAGCGTACCATTATTGGTAACCGTACCGCCGTTATCATCAAACTCTAAACCGGCCAAAGCCAGAGTTGCACTTGCGTCAACCGTCATCGTGCCGCTTGCATTTATCTCCAGTTTATCCGCCACTGTAACTATCCCGCCCGTATTGCTGTTGGTCAAACTGTAGAACGGTTTGGCGGCAGATGTGACTGACTGCGCGGACGTTCCATCAAATACAACCGTTCCGGTTCCTGGTGTAAATGCAGTCGCCCCGGTCATATCCCAATTTCCCGCATTGGTGAATGCGCCTGACGTAGCCAAAAAGGTTCCGCCGTTTACGTCAATTCCACTGCTGCCAATGTCCCAGGCACCGGATGGCGTCGCCGTTACACTACCCGCGGTCCAGACCAACCCGCCGGCCGTCAGTGAATAGCTGCCCGCCGTAAAATTACCTAATGTATTGGTGTACGTTCCCTGTACGGTGAAATTCGCAGGTAAACTCAACGCACCCGATCCATCGTGTTCCATGTTCCCATGAGAAACAGCTAACGCTGTCTGTGCTGAACCGGACGTATAGGCAATCGTCGAACTGGTATTCGGCGAAAGCGTCCCGGTGAGGGTCCACGTTCCGCCGGAAATGGTCGTGGTACTGCCCGATGCAAGTGTCAGCGTTTTGCTTGAAGCAATGGTTACGTTCTGCCCACCGGCATCCAATGAATTGACAATGGATGCTGACGTGGTGGGATTGAAAGTTTTGGCACCTCCGCTGAATACGACCTTATCAAAGGGAATATTATTACTTGTCCCGGTAGCACTACCCGTTATGGATTGCGATCCACCGTTAAATGTAATTTGCGACCCGGATGCGGCTTCAAGCGTTCCATTGTCAGTGAATGTTCCTGTACATTCCACCACCGATGTTCCATCCATGTCTAGAGTCCCCGTGATGGTAATGTCGCCATCTACATCTACGGTATTGCCGGTTTGGATCTCCACTTCATCACCAGATGAAATGGTCAGTTCGTCCATCTGCGTACTCGATGCAACCACCAACTTTCCTCCGTAAAGAGGTCCGGTGATCATTACAATCAGCATGATGAACAAACCTGTGATTTTGAGTGTGTTTTTCATTTTACTCCTCCTTCTTTTGATAGTAAATATTGTTAAATCTTTTTTGCATTGTCATTGACATCTTTTTCCGGTAGGTAGAAACGCCTTTCACGACGTTATGAATCTTCATCCCCATTCCTAATCCTAATCTTAATCCTAATACCATCTTCAATCCACCACCACCGTCCCCAGATTCTGGGGTGTCCCGTTATTGTCAGTTAATGTTTGGTTTGATGCTGCTGCATTAAAGGTAACCGTTCCACTTCCTTTTGTCCATGTGGCACCGTTGGCAATCGTGAGATCTCCCCCGATGCTTACGTTGTATGTACTCATGGATAACGCCGCATTCGCATTGTTGGTTAAGTCACCATTCACGGTGATATTTCCGCCCAGCGTTTTCGTTCCGCCGCTCAATGACAGATTATTATACGCATCGCTAAATACGGTTTGCGTCGTTCCGTCATACGTTACCGTTCCCAAATTACTGGTCATGGTACCCAATCCGGTTACCGCTCCTGCCAGGTTTAGACTTCCCGCACCCGAAAAAGTAATCGCTCCCCCGGTGGCATCAAATGCACCGTTGGCATCGAATGTGCCGGTACTTAAGGTTACGGTACCGTTAATGTCGCTGGCGCCGGTTGCCGTCAGTGTGTAACTGCCACAGGTTAAAGTCTTACTGGCATCAACCGTTAATGCTACTATGGTCGGACTGGTATTCAGCGTTACATCATGTTTGATGCGGACACTTTTGGATGAGGTTGGTACGACGCCGTAACTCCAGGTGCTTGTACTATTCCAGTTCCCGGTGGCTGTGCTGTAAATCCAAAGGCCGGCTCCCGGTGTTGTATATGTTGGTCCGTTCGTCAGCGTTCCGTGATTGGCGTTGCCGCTGATATCGTAAGCCGTTGTACCGTTGTTTTCACTAAAACGCCAATAGCCTTTCAGGTTGGCTGCTGAAGTATAATTCCCGGAATTGGCGGACGCATCAATGGGTGTGCCGGAGTTGTAAAGGGCCGTTATGGCGCTCGCCGAAAGAGCCGTATTCCAGACGGCAACCTCGTCAATTCTGCCATCGAACCGTCTGCCGGGGTAATAATCACTTTCACCAATGTAAAAATCACTGGTAGTATTCGCCGCGATAGATAAAGACCTCGCTATGAATGATACTTGCGTTCCGTTTATATAGATACGTTGAGTCGAACCATCATACGTGCCGACTACAAAATACCATTCGCCGGTGCTTAAAGCATTCGCTGAACTTGTTATTTCATACCAAGAAATTCCATTCCCCAAGTTGAATGATAATATTCCACTGCCTCCGCAGCGCAGACCATATCCTGACATTAGATCATTATGGAAATCAATGATAGTATTATCCCAACTATAGGTACTAAAGTTATCGGCGCGGATCCAAGCGGATAAGGTGATACTTGAGCCGGTGATTTTGAGCGATGCGTCATTTCCGCAATCCACATAATCATCCTCTCCATCAAAATCGATACAATATTCATTGGCTGTATTATCTACTGTCAAGACTAAATCATCGACGCCCCAATGATCATAGTAAGCCCCGGAATGCCCTGCTTGCTCTAATCTAAAAATGATGCTACTGGCAGCTAAATTACCTGTGAGGTTTACGCTTACAGCTACAGGTGAGGATTTTTGATAGGTTGATCGAGCATAAGTAGTATGGGTCGTCCAGCTAGACCCACCATTCGTTGAATATCTAAGCAACACCTCTTCCCCACTATCCATATTCTCACCCCCGTTTGTAGAATTTCCATTGATCAGGTCAAAGGCAAGAGTACTTGAACCGCCCGATGTATTAACAGCAGGAAACTCCACATACCGAGTACCACTTCCTCTAAAATCTAAATAGTTCGATCCAAAATTAAAGTAACCATTGCTGCCACTTCCACTGCCATTAACAACAACGCTGCCGGAAGATACAGTCAAATCAGAAGGAGTATTGGTCGAACTATTGAAGTCCCAAGTCTGGGCGTATAAAATAGTCGATAAGAATACTGTTAAAGTAAGGAAAACTTTATTCCGCATTATTAATTGCTCCCTGGCAGTGTGGGTGGTCCATTCGTAAGCGTACCGTGATTTCCTCTGCCGCTGATATCGTAAGCCGTTGTACCGTTGCCTTCACTAAAACGCCAGTAGCCTTTTAAATTGCTGGTATAGCCGTTATAATTACCCGAATTCGCTAGGTCTATGGGTGTGCCGTTGTTATAAATCGAAGTAATTGCTGCAGTACTCAACGCCGTATTCCAGGTGGCAACTTCATCAACGTATCCATTGAACCAACCGGTTGCTCCGGCACAATGACCCCCCATTCCTAATCCTAATCTTAATCTTAATCCTAATCCTAATACCATCTTCAATCCACCACCACCGTCCCCAGATTCTGGGGTGTCCCGTTATTGTCAGTTAATGTTTGGTTTGATGCTGCTGCATTAAAGGTAACCGTTCCACTTCCTTTTGTCCATGTGGCACCGTTGGCAATCGTGAGATCTCCCCCGATGCTTACGTTGTATGTACTCATGGATAACGCCGCATTCGCATTGTTGGTTAAGTCACCATTCACGGTGATATTTCCGCCCAGCGTTTTCGTTCCGCCGCTCAATGACAGATTATTATACGCATCGCTAAATACGGTTTGCGTCGTTCCGTCATACGTTACCGTTCCCAAATTACTGGTCATGGTACCCAATCCGGTTACCGCTCCTGCCAGGTTTAGACTTCCCGCACCCGAAAAAGTAATCGCTCCCCCGGTGGCATCAAATGCACCGTTGGCATCGAATGTGCCGGTACTTAAGGTTACGGTACCGTTAATGTCGCTGGCGCCGGTTGCCGTCAGTGTGTAACTGCCACAGGTTAAAGTCTTACTAGCATCAACCGTTAATGCTACTATGGTCGGACTGGTATTCAGCGTTACATCATGTTTGATGCGGACACTTTTGGATGAGGTTGGTACGACGCCGTAACTCCAGGTGCTTGTACTATTCCAGTTCCCGGTGGCTGTGCTGTAAATCCAAAGGCCGGCTCCCGGTGTTGTATATGTTGGTCCGTTCGTCAGCGTTCCGTGATTCGCGTTCCCGCTGATATCGTAAGCCGTTGTACCGTTGTTTTCACTAAAACGCCAGTAGCCTTTGAGATTATCGGTATATTCATCATAGTTACCCGAATTCGATGTCAGGTTAATGGGTGTGCCGGAGTTATAAATAGCTAATATTGCATCGGCATCCAATGCTGTATTCCATATTCCAACATCATCAATAGCACCGTTAAAATATCCTTGCATCCCTACGCAACCACAACAACCATAGCCAAACCAAATATAATTACTGACACCACTTGCATGGTAAGTCTTACTATTGGTGCTTTTTAATTCTCCATCTACAAATAACCTTAATCCGTTCGTCGCATCCCAAGTAGTTACAGCATGATACCAGATGTTCGTTGTAATATTTTCAGTATCATAGGCCGCAAAACCACCATCGGTGTTATTAAAGCTGTATGCCCTGATTTTACTATTATCAATCGAAAGTGGCGGGAGACACCACCCGTCACCATTTGAAAGACTGGACATCCATATTATATCACCATCAGTGACGGTGGATACCTTTATCCAGGCTGAAATAGTATAAGATTGGTTGGAAACACCCAAATCAGAAAACACACCACCTGTTTTTACATAATCATTACTCCCATCAAAATTAAGACTGTAATCCCCGTTCGAACTGACCG
>JACKQG010004382.1_pt1 | contig 16423 bp, 6 predicted proteins | sample 8237621 | NCBI WGS metagenome assembly JACKQG01 (sample SAMN15677084, study PRJNA649215) | marine metagenome | biome: marine; feature: Black Sea; material: saline water; isolation source: suspended particulate matter (SPM) from the Black Sea western gyre | collected 2013-06-09/2013-06-10 | depth...
AAACGCAAACTCAAAAATCAACTAAAAAGCGGCAACGGCGCATAGCAAATCCGTTGGCAACAAAGCGAAAACCCACCGCGCATTTAAGCACTTTCGGTTTTTCTCTGACACACGGCCGACACAAAAAACCAAAATAGCTTAAATTTTTGCTAACACACCAACACAGTAGGACAATTCATGATAATAGACTGAAATAGGTAGAGTTACCAACAAAATCGTTTTTTGTGGATGATTAACAATAATTCAATTTTATTTTATTAATTTAGCAAACATCTTAAAACCCTAAAAAACAAGTATTATGAAACAACTCATTACAAAAAGAACAAAAGCCTTGCTATTAGTATTGACATTAATGATTAGTCTTTCTTTAACCTCACAATCTCAAACAATTCAAATTGACAGCACCTTTAGCAGTAATGGTGAGATATTCCCATTTGGAACAACGGGTACAGTTTATGGTTTATCTTTAAGCGGCAATGTTACATTAAATTCAGATACCAGCATGATTAGGATCATCTTGATTGATGACCAATTTAATGAGTATTTAGTTTATGAATCATATAAGTACATAAGTCCAACGAGTCCATTCTCCATTAGCAATGAATGTGATGAGACTTGTTACTCAAATGGGTTTGCACCTTATTCCTTACAGATACAGGTTCAAGATGCAAGTATTGAACTTGATTACCTAAATTTAGGCAGTAGTTATGCACCAAATGCAGAAGAACAACAGGAGCAAGTCAAGCAAACTCTGGAATTACAAAAGGTTGCTAACATTAATAGTAATATATCCCAACACAATATGCTTTGGTTTGCTGATACAAACAGCGTATCTCAAATGAGTTACCAACAAAAGAAAAGCTTATTTGGAGACAATTACAATATGTTAGGTATGGATTATTATGTTGGAGGTCTTTATGACCCTATACCAGATGCTGTCAGACAAATTGATAATTCGGTTTTAATAGAAGAATGGGATTGGCGAAATAGACATGGAGCTGATGATCCAACTAAAAATGATTTTTATTATTCAGGAAATGTACTCGGCAAACAAGGGTGGATGACAAAAATTAAAAGCCAATATGAAAGAGAAGATTGTCAGCAACTCTGCTATATTTATGCCCCATTAGGCTCCTTAGAAGCTGTTGCAAATTTATATTTTAACAATAAAGTTCATAGAGATTATGATTTATCAACTCAGCAAGTTTTAGATTGCAATACATATGGGAATGGAGATTGTGACGGAGGATTTCCAATTGATGTTATGAAATTTATTAGGGTTGGAGCTGATGGTGATGGTACATTTAAAGAACCTATTTGTTATCCGCCTGCAAATGGTCAATTCAACTGTAATCCTAGTATGCCAACTCCATATGAAATAAGTTTTGATTATTACTACTGGGAAAATTATTCATCTGCATCAAAAATAACTGACATAAAAAAGAAGCTAATCGAATTCGGTCCTATGAATTCAACATTATCACCATTTTTCAACTCTCCAGGAGGTCACGTAATGGTAATGACAGGGTATGGAAAAATAGAAATTGATGATATTTATCATAATACAAATAATGGTGCTACTATTACAGTTGATAAGAATTGCCCTTATCTTGGATATACATATTGGATTTTTAAAAACAGTTGGGGTCAATCTTGGGGCGATAATGGTTATTTCTACCATGTTGATGGTTATGATGAATTAAACCCTACCAGTTTGGCTATACCAACTCCGAACTATTACATTGCAACCCCTATTAAAAATCTTTTGCTAACCACACAAGAGGAACCCACGTGTTATGATTTAGATAATGATGGTTATTATAACTGGGGTATTAGAGAACAAAAGTCCAGTAATTGTCCCACATGTCCGGATAATCCAGACAGTGATGATAGTGAACCTCGCCTTGGCCCATTTGATGACAACTATTATAGTGTACCTGTAAAACCGATAATAAAGGTAGAAGAAAATGGCACACTAATACCTGACAACAGTTATTATAATTTCTATGACGATGCAATGGTATTAGACGATACGAAAGTGCTAACTTTCACTGTTTATAATACTGGAAACGCACAATTGAACCTTGTAAACAATGAATATTTTCCGAATGTTCTACTTAGTAATGAAGACGACTTTTCCCTAACAACTGACATTATTTTAACTAAAATACCAATGACAGATGGAAGTACCACATTCCAAATAACTTTCACTCTAAACCAACCAATTACTGAATCTAAGGTAACAACAGTAACAATTCAAACAGATGAAATTGATATAGATGACTATACTTTTACTCTTGTTTTTTCTGATTGTGAACAATCAGTACAAACAGAATATATTCAACCTGGGATAACAAATTGGAATGGAAGCGCTGACAACTTGAAATTTGGTGATGTTATTGTTAAAGCCGGAGCAACTCTTAATATTACAGGGGATTATGCATTTGCTCAAAATGCAAACTTATACATTGAGCAAGGAGATACTGTTAATGGAACAAGGTTAAACGGTGGCATCGTTATTATAGATGGAGGTCGATTAACTTCTCTTTGCGGTACATGGCCAGGGGTTGATGTTTGGGGCGATAAAAACCAAACCCAATTTTATAATTTTAATTACCCAGGCCAAGCACCACTTTACCAAGGATTAATTAAGGTAATAAACGGCGGTGAAATTAGTAATGCCAAAACAGCAATTGAAACTATTAAATATGATTCAAACGATGATCCGATCCTATCAACATCTGGTGGTATTGTTTATGTTAATGGCGGCAAAATAACAGATTGTCAACATGGTGTAGTGTTTTATCCATATAAAAACTTTTATCCTACAGCTAATGACAGGCAACCTAACTGGAGCGTTTTCTATAAAGCTCAATTTTATAATGAGTTCAAAGCACCTATTGACCAAATCCATTTTAAAGGTGTTGATGGTATTTATGTTAAAGGCTCTACATTTGAAAACAAGTACCCAATCTCAATTATTCCACAAGTCTCATGGAAAGGTATTTATAGTATTAACAGTGGCTTTACTGTAACTTATTTCAAATTACCCTACCCAAGTGAGGATACTATAAAATCAAGCTTTACAGGTTTTAACTGTGGTATATATGCTAATGCCGAATATATAACACCTGAAAATTTTGTAAATATTAACTCTTCTTTATTTAATGATAATGAGAGAGGAATTTACCTTTCTGCAATAGATAATCCAAGAATTGTACAAAATGAATTTCTGGTTAGAAAAGATCCTTCAATTTTTGATGCACTCAATGTACCACTTGAGATGATAGGGTTATATCTAGATAATTTTACTACAGGTTTTACTGTCGAAGAAAACACTTTTTATAGTGAGATTGGATATTTAGACCTTTTTGATAAGGAGTGTGCTGGCATTACCGTAAATAATTCTGGAACAACTTTTAATGAGTTGTATAATAACTATTTTGATAACCTTACAGTTGGAGTAGCTGCCGGAGGTGAAAACCGAAGTTCATTAGGAGATGGACTGTGTATTAAATGCAATGATTTTAGCAATTGTTTAACTGATATTTTTGTCAGCCCTGAGTACAATAATGGTAATCCTATAACCGGACCTACGATAGGAATAGCTAAGTTCCAAGGCGAGGCAGGAAATGGTGACCCTAAAAAACTTGCCGGTAATACTTTTAGTATTTTAACCGATCCTAACCTTTTTAATTTTGAAAAGAATGAGAATTGTGAATATATTAAATATACTTATCATGATCAAGTTCAGGGTGGTGTACAAGTTGAACCTGACCCAAGTTTGAATATTGATTTGTATGAGGATGAGGACACAGAATATAGTAAAGAACTAGCCTGTCCTTCTAATCAGGGTGGTGGCATCGATCTTTTAGTTGAGAAAACGTCATTAGCAAATGAAAACGTACTGGTTGCTGCTTATAGTGATACTTTAGCTATGGAAACAGATGGAGGTAACACAGATCAGTTGAACCTTGATGTTGCTACCTCAATCCCAGACCAGACCATGCAATTGCGACAACAATTACTGGATGAGTCACCATATCTTTCTGATACTGTGATGAAATCGGCAATTGAAAAAGAGAATGTACTCCCAAATGCAATAATCAGGGACGTATTAACAGCTAATCCACAATCGGCAAAATCAGTTGAAGTACTACAATCACTTGATGGCCGTATTGATCCAATGCCTGATTATATGTTGGCTGAGGTAATGCAAGGTGAAAATGTTCTAGGTGAAAAAGAGATCATCGAACAAAACTTAGCAATACATAAAACCAACTATACTAAATCTCTAGGTAAAATTGAAAGATATTATCAAATGGATACTTCAAACCTTGCAGCATCAAAAGATAGTCTTGGTTTGTTATGGAGTAGTCAACCATACGCTAAAAGCAAATACAAGTTGTCATTTCATTACCTTTCTTTGAACGATTCTTCAAACCTTTTTAACACTTTGAATAATATACCTGTTGATATTGAGTTGACGCTCTTCCAAGAGAATATTCACGAGCTTTACGAAGATCTTTTTGGTGTTCTTTGGCAAACACACAGCGACACAATTGAAATTGATAGCACACACGTTCCTTTGTTAATAAGTATTGCTAACAATTACAGAACTTTTCCGGGGGTAATTGCGATGAATATTCTGATAAGTAAAGGGGTAATATTTTACGAAGAGCCTGTTTATTTCCCTGATTATTATAAATCATCTAATGCTACTGCTGAAAACATGAATGATTATAAAGAAGAAAGTATTCTAAAAGTATTCCCAAATCCAGCAGGTAATTATTGTATAGTTGAATATGATTTATCATTGTTTGATGGTGAAGCCACTATTGATATAATAGATGCATATGGTCGAAGGATCAATTCTTTTAAACCTCAAAATATTCACACTCAAAACGTGATTTCGCTTACAGGTTATTCATCTGGTATTTATTTTGTAAAACTTACGCTGAATAATAGTGAGAAAGAATCAGTAAAACTTATAGTTGGTAAATAATTTATGAATTTACGGGTAATTTACATAGTTGTTGCATTAGTTATCAGTCAGGGCATTTCTGCACAAAGTCGCTGGACTATGCAGTATTATGGTGAAAAAGATGCTATTGGGATAAGTATTAAAGCTTCATATGATAATGGCTACTTGGTGTTGGGAAAGCACGGCAGTAATTATGTAAACTATAACTGGCTGATAAAAACTAATGTCAATGGTGAAATCATTTGGGAAAAGACTTTTGGATCCCCATCTTCAAATATAAAATTTTCAGAAATAGACTATAACACAGAAGGAGATTTGTATTTGGTTGGATTAACCGGATATTATAGTGAAGACGATTACGACCCTCTAATAATGAAGTTAAATGCCTGTGGGGAAAAACAATGGTGCAGGGTATTCATAGAAGATGACAATAATTTTGCCAATGCACTTGTTGTTACTCCTGATGATGGCGTTGTCGTAGTATTAAGGTATATGAGTACAATACCATTTACTGATCGAATTTGCCTTGTAAAATTCGATATTGCTGGTGATATGCAATGGAAACAATGTTATAATAGTCCTGACACTTCTGTTTATAATGAAGATGCATATGACCTTACCATGGCACCTGATGGTGGGTTCCTTATTACGGGTCGTTGTACTTATGAAGACCCGAATCCTCCGCATGCTTGGTGGAACAAGCCGTACTATATCAAAACAGATTCAGAAGGTAATTTTGAGTGGGAAGCTACTGTTCATATGGAGATTTCTGATATTGGAGGTAAAGCTTGGAATACAGTTCTAAGTCCTGACAGTAATTATTTTTACTCATCTTTAAGTCATTATTACCATCCACCATTTGGCGATTCTCCGGCATTGCTAAAAATGGATATGAATGGAAATGTTGTTGATATTTATGACCTCGCGCCAATTGATGAATATGGTAAAATGATAGAGGCAAAATTTATTTCAGATACAACACTAATGGCTAGCGCCATTTGGGGCAATGAATTAATTGGTGGACCTAAAGCTGTTGTTATTGACACCTTAGGTAATATGCTTCATGATGCTCATTTGTTAGATAATAAGTGGATGGCAAGTACTGATGTAACTAAAGATGGTAAATTGTTGTTTTTTACTAATATGCTTGATGAAAATGATGAACTTGATGCTTACCTCTTTAAACTCAACCAACAGCTTGAAAGTGACTCTATTTATACGCAACCATTTACTTATGACAGCCTTTGCCAATACCAGATAGTTTCTGACACTATTGTGCAGGATGGTTGTGGACTTATTGTAGGTACAGAGGAACATTATCACCAAAATGACAAGAATGATGATTTACTAAAGATATATCCAAACCCTACAAAAGATGTGTTCACCATCGAAAGTGATATAATTGGAATTGATGGAGCATTAGTTGAAATAGTTGGTTTATACGGCCAAAAAATTAAGAATATAAAAGTACCTAAAGGACAAACGGAAGTTGTGATAAATATTAAAGACTGGCAAAAGGGTCTGTATTTGGTGCGCATGTTACATAAAAATGGATTAGTTGAAAGCGGTAAAGTTATAATACAATAATCAAGTTTTGACTTGACTCAAAACAGATTCACAATAAAACTAATCAGACTAATTGAATAATTATACTCAACAAAAGTCCACGCTTCGCTGCCAAGCACATTGCCAAGTCGCTCGAAAAACCCACCGCCAAGTCCTAAACTTGTCAATAAGCTTGTCCGCCCTACCGCACAGAAATAAACGCTCAGTTGCCAACAAAAGCTCATACGCCATAGCCGCAGTTCCGGCTTCGGTTTGAAAAGAAATAGTAAATTTGAAAATGAATTTCCAAACTCAAAAACAATAGTAAAAAGCGGCAACGGCGCATAGCAACACCGGTTGGCAACAAAGCGAAGTGCCACCGCACCTTTAAGCACTTTAGGTTTTTCTCTTACACACATAGCCGACACAAAAAACCAAAAAAGCTTAAATTTTTGCCACCGCTCATAAAACAAAACAGACTTTAAATACAAAATTGAATAACTTATGACTTGTAGATAACATAAGATATTTCTGAATAGAACAATCGAAATTATCTGAGTCATCTGCATCAGCAAATAGCATAATCACAAGCCAATCTGCATATATAGACCATGACTTATCTGAATTCTATTTTTAAAATCACAAATAGAACAATACATAGACCAATCTCTTTTACAAGTCACCCATATAGTAGAAATTATTTGCTAACACAGAAATAAGAACAACCTTCCTTATTTATAATAATTATAAATTGGGGGGGCAAGTAAAATAATTCCTGAAAATGTTTGAAAAAACACTTACTTTTGGTACTATTATATATCAAGGACTTAATAAAGCTATAGAAAGTTAAAACCTAAATAAAAATAACCCGGGTTTTTAAACAAAACCAACTTAAAAGTTGGAATACGAAGAAACAAAAACCCCCTTAAATTATTAACGAATATGACTCTACTCAAAATACGAAAACAAAGAAAGGAGGCTGTTGGCAAAGATAAATAATGTTTTATAAATAGCAAAGGTTGAATATTTGGAGTTGGATTAATCTTCTATATTCTTGTATACTTAATTACCTGATTTAAATACAAAGCCTTTTCTTGTTTGTAAGATAATTAATTATTCACTCTAAAATTTAGAACAATGAGAAAATTATTAATAGTATTAAGTTTATTGGTTGTATTCTTTGTTGGTACAGGTATGAAATCAATAGAAGCCCAAAACTGTTGGCTTGAAATAGATGTTGATTGGTATGGCGACTGTGTTAAAGTTAACACAAATACTGTTTATGTAGTAAATGTGACCATTATCAATGAGTGTAGTGACCCTGATGAAACTGTTTTTACAGAAACACAAACACTTGCTACTACTATCGAAAATACAACTTTTTGTATTGAAGATGCCCTTTGTACTGTTGATCAGCTGGAGCCATGTTTCCGCATTTATTTTACCATTGCAAAGGTACATAATGTTACGCAGGAAATAATTTGTAGTAATCAGGAAAGCACATCACTTTTGACTTGTGAACAGCTTATGAATTTCAGTTCATATTCAATTCCTTTGGATTAATACTGGTAATATTTCGAACACAGTACTTGTAAATTTTAAGTACTGTGTTCTTATATTTTAAAACAAAAACCATGAGGCGGTATTTCTGTATGGGTATTATCTTTATTCTTATTAGCTTAAGTTCAATTGCACAAAAACAAGCTAACATTTGGTATTTTGGTGATCAATGTGGGGTTGATTTTAATTTAGGTGAGCCTCTGGTTACCACGGATTACAAACAGATTAACCATACCGGAACAGCATCTGTTTGTGACTCTTCCGGTTCTTTAATTATTTACTCTGAAGGAAAACATATTTGGAATAAGGATCATGTAATAATGATGAATGGTGCAGATTTGGCAGGTGGGCTTAATGTTGCCACACAACGAGTTGTAATTGTACAAAAACCACAGTCGAACAATATTCATTATGTTTTTATTGTAGGCCAGGGTACACATAATGTAAATGGTTTGTGCGGGCTATGGTATAGTATTGTTGATATGAATGGTGACAATGGCTTGGGCGAGGTAATTGAAAGGGATGTTTTTTTAAACGCTGCATGGGATGCACAGGAAAAACTTTTTGCGATAAAGCACCAAAACAATGATGATACTTGGATTATCACCCGTAAATTTCAGGACCAGGAAAATCAATATGCGTCATTCCTGCTTAACTCAGTTGGGCTTAACACAACGCCTGTATATAGCAGTGCAGTTATTACTCAATTCTCCGGGTTGGAAGATACACGAGGATATTCAAAGGTATCATACGATAAGAAATACCTGTTAACTGCCCATTATTTTGCAAACCCAAATGGCATTGTTGAAATTTGTAAATTTAATAATGCTACCGGCGAGATTGAATATTTATACTACGAAATGAAGGTAAATCAATTTGGCGATAAACTTTTTCCCTATGGAATTGAATTTTCGCCCGACTCTAAATTCGTTTATATTTCATACTATGAAACTAACCCTGTGGAAAATGATTATATATATCAATATGAAATGAAGTATATTGAAAATGCCAGCCTTTTTGCACAATCTGCTATTTTAATAAACGTTGGACCAGGTCATGGCTTACAATTGGCAACAGATGGTAAAATATACTGCTCCAAGGAAATAGGAAACACGCCATACCACTACGTAAGCGTCATTCACAAGCCCTGGGAACGAGGCCTTGCATGTGATTTTGAAGCCGATGCCATCGACATGGGAGATGCAGAAGTATGGTATTGCTTCCCCAACATATTACTCGACCACCTCTATCGATTTGAATGGGAAGGCAGCTGCTCCGGTCCTGATAATGGCATTACTTTTCAGCCAAATTTTCAACCAACACCCGAATCTATAACGTGGAACTTTAACGACCCCGATGCAGGTGCTGACAGTATTTCAACCGAGCTTTACCCTGTTCATTACTTTACTCAAGGTGGTGAATTTGAAGTATCAGTTGATGTAAATTACCCACCTACTCCAAACTACCCTTTTGGCAGGTTTGAACATACATCAAGGGTAGTTATAGTAAAACAATCCCCTCAACCAAACCTTGGAGCCGATACCCTAACGTGCGAAGGAAATAGTATAACCCTAAATGCCGGAAACGAACAAGGGTTTTATGCGTGGAGCGATGGAACCTTTGGGCAAAATATTAACAGCATAACTATATCTGACACTGGTGTTTACTGGGTAAAGGTTAACAACACTGAAGGCTGTAGCACTACTGACAGCATACATGTTGGTTGGTATCACAAAGCAAATTTTAATGAAGACAATCTGGTAATCACACCCACATCATGCGGTGGAAGTAATGGCAGTATTACAGGGATTGTAATTGAAGGGGTCGTGCCTGATTATTGGGAGTGGTACGATGGTGGTGGTAACCTGTTGAGTACAGATATGGATATTTATGGTTTGTCGGTTGGGAATTATTTCCTGCATGTTACCGATACTAATAATTGTATTTCTATTTCCGATTCATATACTGTTACCGATGATGGTAATATACTTATAACAGCAGTTGATTTTTCACCCGCACATTGTTCGCAGAATACTGGCTCAATTAGCATTACAGCAAGTTCGGGTGCAGGCAATATTTTTTCATATTCAATCCTAAATGGGGCTAGTGGCAGTTGGCAACCCGACAGCCTATTTATTAATCTGCCTTCCGGTGATTATTTTATTAAGGTAAAAGACCCAAGTGGCTGTGAAACAGTTTATGGCAATAACCCGGTGGTGATAGAAAATATAGAAGGCCCAAATATAATTACCGAAAATGTAAGCCATGAAAACGATTACCTTGCCGATGGCAGCATTTATCTCGAAGCAATAGTTGATATAGGTAGTATCCAATACTCCATTGATTCGGGATACAATTTCCAAACTAACAACGGCTTGTTTGAAAACTTATCAGCAGGAACTTATTACTGCATAGTAAAAGATGAATTTGGTTGCGATACAACATTTACATTAGTAATTGATCGTATCATTTCTCAAATAATTGATGCCATTGCCGGTGACGGAAGTACTTGTATTGGGAATGCTACTGCAAGCCCATTGATATTGAATAATTTCACCGATGTATCAAGGTTTCATGTAATGCTCACATACGAACAAGACCTGATAACATGTGATGGTTATATGCAGGTTAACCCTGTCCTTAAAGACAGTTTAATTGTAACCACAAACACCTCCGGCGAAGTTCATATCAATTGGGAGGGTCAATCACCTATTAGTTTACCTAATAATTCGCTAATGACCGAACTGGTATTTAGCGCAATAGATAATGGCTTATCGCAAGTTGATTGGGTAGCTGACCAGGGGGAAAGCCAGTTTTTTAATAAAAATGGAGAACAAATAAATACTGATTACGAATTAGGATACATACTTATTTATACACGCCCTAATATTTTTTTAGCACCAACCAATGAAGTTTGCGAAGGAGAATCTCTTTTTGTTATTTCATCTATTGAAGGTGGCAGTGGAGTAAACACTTCACATTGGGTTGGTCCTGATGATTTTACGAGTAACGGCCAATTACTTTGGTTTAATGAAGTTAGAGTAAACATGGCAGGCATATACACCCTTACCGTTACTGACTCATTAGACTGTGTTGAAAGTAAAAGTATGGTGATATCGGTAAACCAAGGAACTGAAATTGCATTTTCAGAATACGATACCCTTTGGGTTGAGCCAGGCTTTATCCTTGAAGCTGGATATGGTGCTGAGTTTTATTATTGGAACACAGGGGAAACCTCGGAAACAATCGTAATCGACAGTATGGGCAACTACAGTGTTGAACTCACATCATTCGAAGGCTGTAAATCAACAGACACGGTACAAATCCTTTGGTCAGGTACACCTTTTTACCTTCCAAATGCCTTCACACCAAACGGTGACGGATTAAATGACAGTTTCAAGGCAATACCAAGATACGATTATGTAAACAAGTACCACCTTAACATTTACAACCGCTGGGGACAAAGAATATATGAAACCACGGACATAAACAGTGGTTGGGATGGGTCGTACAAAGGTAGTCCGTGCATAATAGGTGCATACGTCTACCATATTGTATATGAAGAATTCGGACAACAGCCAGTCGAAAGCAAGGTTGTCGAAGGGACAGTTGTGTTGGTGAGGTGAGGTGCGGCAGGCAAACCTTGTATCAGTTTTGAATTAATTGTATCTCGGACTAAAAATAGTTTACAAAAAATTGTAAAAATTAACCGGACATTATGGACAAGAAAAAGCCCACACTTCGCAGTCAAGCACATTGCCAAGTCGCTCAAAAAGCCTACCGCTAAAACCTAAACTTGTCAATAAGCTTGCCCGCCCTACCGCACAGAAAAAAAACGCTCAGTTGCCAACAAAAGCTCATACGCCATAGCCGCAGTTCCGTCTTCGGTTGGAAAAGAAATAGTAAATTTGAAGTGTGATTTTCAAATCAAAAATAATTATAAAAAGCGGCAACGGCGCATAGCAATACCGTTGGCAACAAAGCGAAAAGCCACCTCACAATTAAGCACTTTCGGTTTTTCTCCAACACACGAAGCCGACACAAAAAACCAAAAAAGCTTAAATTTTTGCTGACACACAAACAAGAAAGTACGGACTGATTATGTAAAACCAATTAACTAATGACATTTATAAATCAAAACAACCATTCTCCCGATATGAAGAGATATTTCCTTCTAAAATATAATATGACTTGACTCCATGACAAAAACACCTCTTATTATTTAGAATAACTATAATTTAGGGGGGGGGCAAGCAAAATAAATCTTGAAAATGGTATAAAAATTACTATTTTTGATACTAATAAGTAGAAGGGGTTATTTACATATATTTCAATCTAAAAACAAAAACCCCCTTAAACTATTAACGAACATGATTGCACATAACCCGAAAACAAAGAAAGGAGGCTGTTAGCAAAGATAAGTAATGTTTTATAAATATGAAAGGTCGAATATTTGGAGTTGGATTTATCTTCTGTATTCTGGTATAGCCTATTGGTGGATTTAAATACAAAGCCTTTTGGTGTTTGTAAAGCAATTAATTATTCACTCTAAAATTTAGAAAAATGAGAAAATTATTATTAGTATTAAGTTTATTGGTTGTAATCATTGTTGGCACAGGTATGAAATCGCTACAAGGACAAATATGTTGGATTGAGCCTGAATTTACATGGAGCGGTGATTGTGTTTATGTTGATGACAATACTGATTATATTATAGATATGGATATTATTGATGAATGTGTTGATCCGAATGTTACCGCCTTCAATGGTACACCACAAGTACTCTCAACAAATAATACAAGTGCAACATTTTGTGTTCCAAATCAACTTTGCACAATAGACCAAACTGACCCCTGCTTTCATATAATTGTTACTTTAATAAAAGTGAACATTAGTACACAGGCTATAGTTTGCAGTACACAAGAACATTATTATCGTAATTGTCAAGGACTCATGGACTTTGATAATACTCCACATCCTCTGACTTTGGACTAAGATATAATAATGCACGGTATATATTGAAATATATACCGTGCATATTATTATTAACAGAAGTTTTCATCATGAGGTACTTAACTTTATTACTTTGGTTTATTTGTGCTTTTTTTTCAGCAAATGCCCAAAAACAAGCTAACATCTGGTATTTTGGTAATAAATGTAGCCTTGATTTTAATTCAGGAGAACCTGAGGTTTTAGCTGACTATTCACAATTTAGTTTTCAGGGTAGTGCCTCTATAAGTGATTCATTAGGAAATTTAATAATGTACTCAGAGGGGCAGCACATCTGGAATAAAGAACATATAAAGATGTTAAATGGTGCTAATCTTGCAGGAGGGAATCCGATTGCTACTCAACGCGTATTAATTATACAAAAACCTGAATCAAATAACATTTATTATGTTTTTATCGTAGGTCAAGGAACATTTGCTTCAAACGGAGTGTATGGATTATGGTATAACATAGTAGATATTAATGGTGACAATGGACTTGGTGAAGTAATTGAAAAAGATATATTCTTAAATACAGCCTATGATGCACAGGAAAAGTTATTTGCTTTAAAACATCAAAATAATGTGGATATATGGGTTATAACTCGTAAGATCAAAGACCATAAGTTTGCAGCCTTCTTACTCAGCTCATCAGGATTAAACGAAACTCCAGTATTAAGTGATGCCCAAGTCATGCCATATACCTATAGTGATGATACAAGGGGATACCTAAAAGTATCTTATGACAAAAAGTATCTATTATCAGCTTATTGGTATTCTGAGCCTCCAAATATTATTGAAGTTTGTAAGTTTGATGACTTTACTGGTGATATAGAGTTTTTGTACTATGAAATGAAGATAGATGAACAGGGAGTACAATTAATTCCTTTCGGAATAGAGTTTTCACCCGATTCAAAATATGCGTATATAGCATATGTTACAGCAGATGATGATGTTGATATATATCAGTACGACATGCAATTCATTGAGGATCCAAGCCTTTTCACTCAATCTGCTATTTTGATAAATAGTGGTCCGGGTTCTGGTCTACAGTTAGCTACGGACGGAAAGATTTATTGCTCTTATCCTGGTACTGGTATACCAATATATCATCACGTAAGTGTTATTCACAAACCTTGGGAGCGAGGACTGGCATGTGATTTTGAGGCTGATTGCATTGACATGGGAACTGCAGAAGTTTGGGAATGCTTTCCTAATATATTACTCGATCATTTATACCGCTTTGAATGGGAAGGAAGCTGCTCGGGACCTGACAACGGCATTACGTTCCAACCAAATTTTCAACCAACACCCGAATCTATTACTTGGAACTTTAACGACCCTGATGCAGGAGATGACAGTATTTCAACACAACTTTATCCCACACATTATTTTACTCACGGTGGCGTATTCGAAGTATCGGCAGATGTAAACTACCCACCCACTCTCAACTACCCCTTTGGCAGATTTGAACATACATCAAGAATAGTTACAGTAGAACAATCCCCACAACCAAACCTTGGAGCAGATACCCTCATGTGCGAAGGCAGCAGCATTAACCTCAATGCCGGGAATGAAGATGGCAGGTATGCATGGAGTGATGGAACATTTGGTCAAAACATTTACTCAATAACGGTTTCTGACACAGGTATTTACTGGGTAAGAGTTACCAATAACAAAGGCTGTAGCACAACTGACAGCATTCATGTTGGCTGGTTCGATAAAGCAGTTTTTAACGAAAACAACCTCATAATTACACCTACCTCATGTGGCGGAAGCAATGGTAGCATTACAGGTATTGTAATTGAAGGGGTTGTGCCTGATTATTGGGAGTGGTACGATGGTAGTGGGAATCTGTTGAGTACAGATTTGGATATTTATGGTTTGTCGGTTGGCAATTACTTTTTACATGTAACAGACACAAATAACTGTGTTACTATTTCCGATTCATATACTATAACTGATGCCGGTAACATACTTATCACCGCAGTAGATTTTTCACCCTCACATTGTTCGCAAAGCATTGGCTCAATCAAAATTACGGCAAGTTCGGGTGCAGGCAACATTTTTTCATATTCAATCTTAAATGGGGCAAGTGGCAGTTGGCAACCCGACAGCCTGTTTATAAATCTCCCTTCCGGCAATTATTTCATTAAGGTAAAAGACCCAAGTGGCTGCGAAACAGTTTATGGCAATAATCCTGTGGTGATAGAAAATATTGAAGGTCCAAATATAATTACCGAAAACGTAAACCATGAAAACGATTACCTTGCCGATGGCAGTATTTATCTTGAAGCATTAGTTGATATTGGCAATATCCAATACTCTATTGATTCGGGATACAGTTTCCAAACCAACAACGGCTTGTTTGAGAACTTATCGGCAGGAACTTATTACTGCATAGTAGTAGATGAATTTGGTTGCGATACAACATGTACAATAGAGGTTGATCGTATTATTTCTCAAATAATTGATGCCATTGCCGGTGATGGAAGCACATGTATTGGGAATGCGACCGCAAGCCCATTGATATTGAATAATTTCACCGATGTATCAAGGTTTCATGTAATGCTCACATACGAACAAGACCTAATAACTTGTGATGGTTATATGCAGGTTAATCCTGCCATTGAAGACAGTTTAATTGTAAGCACAAACACCTCCGGCGAAGTTCATATCAGTTGGGAGGGAGCATCACCAATAAGCTTACCTAACAATGCATTGATGACAGAATTGGTATTTAGTGCAATAGACGAAGGTCTTTCGCAAGTTGATTGGGTAGCTGACCAGGGGGAAAGCCAGTTTTTTAATCAAGTTGGGGAAATAATAAATACTGATTACCAAGTTGGAAATATTGTCATCTATTCACGTCCTGACATTACTTTATCACCAAGCAATGAAGTTTGCGAAGGAGAATCTCTTTTTGTTGTTTCATCTATAGAAGGTGGCAGTGGAGTAAACACTTCACATTGGGTTGGTCCTGATAATTTTACCAGTATTGATCAAATTCTTTGGTTTAATGAGGTTACAGAAAGCATGGCAGGCACATACACCCTTACCGTTACTGACTCATTAGATTGTGTTGAAAGTAAAAGTATGGAGATAACGGTAAACCAAGGAACTGAAATCGCATTTTCGGAATACGATACCCTTTGGGTTGAGCCGGGCTTTATACTTGATGCCGGATATGGTGCTGAATTTTATTATTGGAACACAGGGGAAACCTCGGAAACAATCGTAATCGACAGTATGGGCAACTACAGTGTTGAACTAACATCATTCGAAGGCTGTAAATCAACAGGTGCTGTACAGATACTTTGGGCGGGCACCCCTTTTTACCTTCCAA
>JACKQG010004383.1_pt1 | contig 16422 bp, 16 predicted proteins | sample 8237621 | NCBI WGS metagenome assembly JACKQG01 (sample SAMN15677084, study PRJNA649215) | marine metagenome | biome: marine; feature: Black Sea; material: saline water; isolation source: suspended particulate matter (SPM) from the Black Sea western gyre | collected 2013-06-09/2013-06-10 | depth...
AGTCGTGTAGTGCCTAATCATTTTTCGCAGCTTAACTTCTATAATATCAGTATGCACTTTTTTGAAGAGCGGAAGTTGGGTTAAGAAAAAAATGGAAACTTGTAATTCTTTTCTTTTTATTGTTATTAAAAACAAGTTACCCACAAGCGAATGATTCACTACTCATAAGCAATATTTTTAATGAAGCGCTTTCGAGTCGTATCGCCTATAAAAATTTGCGCTACCTGTGTAAAAACATGAAGGGCAGAGTCACCGGTTCACCTCAGGCCGCAGCTGCTGTGGAGTTTACTAAACAGGTCATGGAAAATATGGATTTGGATTCTGTTTATCTCCAGGAGGTTATGGTTCCCAATTGGAATCCTGGGGACAAAGAATCTGCTTCGATAACATCTTCAATCTTTGGTTCAAAAGATGTGTCGGTTTGTGCATTGGGAAATTCAATTTGCACTGGTGAAGATGGCATATTTGGGCAAGTAATAGAAGTTAAAAACTTTGAAGAACTTGCGCAACTCGGTCAACAAAAAATCCAGGGTAAAATTGTTTTTTATAATCGTCCCATGGAAACATCACTTATTAATACTTTTCGCGCTTATGGGCGTGCAGTAAATCAAAGGACCTCTGGTGCAGCAGAGGCAGCAAAGTATGGCGCTATTGGGGCTGTGGTCAGGTCGGTTACAACGGCGCTTGATGATTTTCCTCATACCGGTGTCATGAGGTATCAAGAGGGCGTTACGAAAATACCAGCCATTGCCATTTGTACAAATGATGCGGAAGTGCTTAGCGGTTGGCTTAAAAAAGACTCGTTTCTAAAATTTTATTTCCGAACCACGTGCAAGCAATTAAAAGAGGTAAAATCTCACAATGTAATCGGCGAGATTCGGGGCACGAAATTCCCTGAAGAAATAATCGTTGTTGGCGGTCATCCTGTAATCCCCGATAAAAAGAATCGGGATCTACGACCTGTCAAAAAAACACTATTTACAAAATCTTAACCAACTCCTCAACATACTCAGCAATCGCCAAACAAGAAGTCAATCCCGGAGAATCAATGCCAATCAGTTGAATGAAATTTGGATATTTCTCGTCCGGTTCAATCACCCAATCGAAGCGGTCTGAAAGTTTTGCCTGAATACCTGCCTGGTGCAAAGAAATATCATCTAATTTTAAATTTGGGAAAAATTGTTTTATGTTTTCCAGGTAATAACCCGGTTGAAATAAATCATTCGAATAATCTTCTTTATTTCCGGCTTTTTGGGAGGCTGGCCCGATTGTAACCGTATCACCTATTTGATACTCCCCATCAATTGTATCAAAAGTCGGCGTTAAATGGATACCAACAGTTTTTAGCACTTTATTCTGTTTGAAAAGCTTCTGAAATTCTTCAAAGGGAATTTTGATCTTTTTCCCCGCAGAATCGATGGGAGTCGGAACCGGGTAAACATTCATGCCGCGATGATCTATTTCACTTCTTTTGTTTTTGTAAAATTTTGTGGCTTCCCCCCGGATGGGAAGAATTTCGAAAGGACAATCCGGATCAACCATTCTGGCAATTTCATCCGAATACAAACCGGCGCAATTGATGACAATTTCACTTTCAAATATTTCCACTTGTCCGTTTGTCTCAGTTGTTAGCTCAAAGATTCTTCCTTTGGGTTTAACATTGATTATTTTTGAACCGGACAGAAAGCAGGTATTATTTTGAGTTGCATGAGTATAAAGTCGGTGAACCAACTGTGTTGCTTCAACAATCCCTGATGTGGGAAAATATGCCGCTTTAATACATTCAATGTTCGGCTCCATTTTTTTAGCTTCATCCGAAGAAATTAATTTTGCCCCGGGAAGTTTGTTATCAAGAGCAATCCTCAAAGCATCTTCAAGATATGGTAATTCCCAGTCCTGGACTGCTACGACAAGTTTCCCTGTTTGTGCGTGCGGTATGTTAAATTCTTGGCAAAAATCGTACAGCATTTTATTACCCCTAACGCACAGGTCAGCCTTCAAAGGACTTACATCGTTAGGATAATAAATACCGGCATGCACAACCCCGGAATTCCGGGATGATTGATTTTCTGCGGTAACTTTGGGATTTTTTTCAAAAACAATAATTTCATCATACTTTTTTGATAATTGAGCAGCGACGGCACAACCGATCACGCCAGCGCCGATGATTGTAATTGGGATTTTTTCTGGCATTTTTACCTTTTATAATTTTTGGGAGGTTCTGCTAATATGCTAGAGTCGTTTTTCTAAAATGAGAGTGGAACGACGACAATGTAGGATAGCGAGTATCACTATACTATTTCTATCAATTAAGTAGAATATGCCGTAAGGGAATTTTCGGATCAATGCTCTCTTAACATTTTTATAAATATTTTGATACATTCTTGGATTGTCAATTATTGTGTTAATTTTTGCATCAACACAAAGAAGAAAATCGTGTCCAAGTCCTTTCCTTTGATTCTCATACCATTGAGAAGCTGATGTCAAGTCATTCTCTGCTTCTTTGCGAACAACTAGTTTGTATTTCATAATTTTTTTAATATTCTTTGTTTGACATCTTCCCAAGCTGATCCCTCATCTGGATTTCTGTGATACATCTCAAGACGCTGATCCAATTCTTTGCGTTGAGATTCCGTGAGATTTACAGTTTCCGGAACTGAGGCGATGCTGTCCCATATATCCTCTACAAAAAGTATGCGTTCTGCTACATTCATTTCAAGGACATCAGACACTTTTGGTTTATTCATGTTTTTTCCTTCAAATAAAACATTCGATTTGTTATCACTCTGAAATATATAAAAAAATTTGTTTCTTTTCAAGTAATTAATTGATTTTTTACAATATAATTTTTATATTTATGCAAAGTCATTTCATTTTTTCTCTCAAAAGGAATAAAAATGCTAACATTAACTCATGAACAAAAATCTTTAATAACTAAAAATCATGGCAGGCTAATTAAAAGTATTTTTCGTCATGGCTTGTCCAAATTACGAAATGTATTGACAAATTTAGAAATTATTGAAAATAAAATAGACGAATTTTATTTCCTTTGTAAATTTTTGTTCTGTGCTTAGCTTGATTTTGTAAAATTTAGTTTGTAACTTATTTAAACATACTTCTAATAAAACTAAGAGGAGCGCCAATGAAAAAATATTCTTCCGGTAGTTATGTGTCGTTAGTTTTAATTGCAGCATTTTTATTGAGTTTTATTGGTTGTGCAAGCATCACGCGAAACATGCAGTCAACCACTCAAAAAAATATTGATGAAACACCCTATTTTAGAAACTTCAACAAAAAAACAATGCCGTCTAAAGCCGATGTAAAAATGTTTCCCGCGACGCTTGATCAAAAGAAAGATTGGTTTGCACCTTCATTAAAACCTTTGCTAAAGGAGATAAATCAATTATTAGACACCAATGAGTGGGTTATGATGATCGACCCGGTTGAAATACCCCACAAGGGAGAGCCTGTATTTGCCTTTGGCGATGAATCTGTATTTTTTTCAAAAGATGAAACTGAAAAGAATAAGTCGAATTCATCTATGGTTTTAATCGTTACTCAACCTTCAAAAGTATGGCAGGAAAAATGGCAGGCTGCTATTGATGGTAAAGCCGATTATACAATTATGGTCTCATTAGGGATTTCTGCTTATCGCATCAATATGAAAAATTGGAAAGGCAGCAAGGAAATCCAGATCGGTACCGGGTATGGTGTTGACCTACCCTGGTTAACTTCAATGGATGATCCGATTCCTGTGGTGCAACTAACCGGCACTTTGCTTGATAAAAACGGAAAAATAATACGTGCCGGCGCTGAGGGTTTCTTTGTGAAAAAGACATCATTTTTCAAATCAATCATTGGCTGGCAAAATTTAATTACAAAGGAAGATGTGGATAAAATTATTAATGAACATCAGCGGAAGGATTTAGCCGACAATCCATTGGCATGGAAAGTGGCTGTTCAAAATTTGATTGCGAATTTGTTGAATAGAGGTGATTTGATTGTGAATTAAAAAACAAACCGCTAATTTCGCTAATTATTAATTAGTGTCTGTCCATTTGTGTCATTCCCGTACCAATGGCATTTCCTGCGGTCACATGTTTTTAGCGGGAATCTCCATAAAACAATGAGATTCCGGCTTAAAGATTGCCGGAATGACATAAATATAGTCATTTTCGGACAGACACTAATTCGCGAAATTAGCAGTTCAAAAAGTTACTTTCTCAACGCCGCTTTAGAAAAAATATGCTTTGGAATTTTCACATCAAACTCAATCGAATTGATGACAAGCTCTGTCCCCTTTCCCTTGGACAATGCATCTTTGAATACCATTCGTCTTGGATACCAGCGTTGATTCACCAGGAAAACTTCCAGTACTTCCGCAGTTTTCAGCAGTTTCCCGCTTTTGGCAAAACGATCCTCTCGCAGGGCTAACATACGTTCTTTATCCACCCAGATTTTACGGGAAAAATAGGCGACATCGTCAACTATAGCTGTGAGCTCTAATACCCAGCAATCCCGGTCGAGAAAGGATTCCGATCCCAACACTTTTGCATTGTAAGTTTCTGTAAGGGTGTGGTCTTCCATCATATCCTCATAAGAAAAATCAGAACCCATCATGGATTGGCGCAGCATGTGACCGGCAATCCGGATAATGCGGTCAGACTGGGGTGAGTACAACCATAACTGGTCACCTAATTTCAGCATTTTGGTGCCCTTTTCACGTGCTGGCGCCAGGTACTCACTGAAGGATTTTTCCGATCCCTCGATCCATGATTTGAGCGTCATTGTACGATCACCGCGACGACCGTGAACAATCATAGTGGATGTGGCTGATCGGTTACCGGCAATAGTATTCTCATCAATTTTTTTCAGGATTTCGGCGCCACGGGGCGTTTGTGTCCAACCCGAAATCGGCAAAAAAATCATTAACCCTAATAATATTTTTTTCATAATAAATTCCTCTAAAAATGTAAGAGTTCCTGACACCAAAATCAGGCTTCCAACTCCTTAAACAATTGAGCGGTCTGGCGTTTGTATATCCCAATCCCGGATAATGACGTACCAAGGACAGTTGAAAACAAACCCGGAAAAAAACCAATGTAATAGGTTTCGTGAGTGATTTCGGCGCGTAAAACCGCGGGGAACATCATATTCACGTTTTTCATCATTGAACTGATATCCAGCCCCTGGGTTTGTAACCAATAGGCACATCCCAATCCAAGCACGGTTCCAAAAACAGAACCTGCCAATCCAATAAATATTGATTCATAAATCATGGAACGATACACATGTCCTTTATGCTCCCCAATTGCCAGGCGAATACCCACTTCTCCGTAGCGGCGCAATCCCCCCATCAGACCGGCATTCCACAGGACGATGGACATTATCATAATAAAGATGAAAATTAGTATTCCGGAAAAATTTTCTCCCATAGCCAGGTAATCACTCAAATTACTCAATTCTTTCAACGTACCCATTACCGGTGCAAACTCATCCTCCACTCCCAGGTAGTTTGCATTAAACCGGTTTACAATCACGGCTGCTTCTTCGTCATTGTAAATCCTGTTTTCAAGAAAACCCAGGATTCCCCCTGAAGCATCCTCCATGTCCAGCGCCTGTTGAATGTCAGTTATGTCCGCAATCATGGCGCCGCGGTCCATAGCCAAAACACCAAAGCGAATTGTGCCAACCACGGTGAAGTTGTACATGGTCATGCCGCCGTACATGGTGGAGGTGAGCAGGGTGGCAGCCTCTCCTAATTCCACTTTTAGTTTCTTTGCCAGGTTATCACCGATCAAAATTTCACCGGGATTCTGCGGCATCCGCCCGTTGACCACCGCTTTTTTTATGTTCAGGGTTGCGATTTCACTGCTGCCGGGAGATAGCAGATCGACGCCCATACCGGCTACTGGTCCCTGGGAACGCGTTTCACCGACGTCGTCGGGAATATCGAGCAGACCGCCGAACTGGATCCGTTTCGTCCAGGTCATTTCAGGGTACTGTTGCTGAAGGTCTGCCATGATTTGATCCGCGCCGATCAGAGCAAGGTCATTGGGTATCTGGTCCTTATTTTCCGCATAAGCCCTGCTCATAACTTTCACGTGTCCGGTTGAGAAGCGGGCGGTGGTATCAACCAATTCGCCAAAAACGCCTGTTAAATAGGCATGGAAGAAAACGGTGATCCAGACGCCAATGGCGACAATCAGAATTGGAAAAAGGCTTCGTTGACGATCGCGCAGCAGTCCGTTCACTAAAAATTTTATCATTGTATTTTTCCCCTTATTGCATCGGTTGGTTTCATTTTGGAAATTCGGCGTGTGGGCAGATAACTGACAATCGTGGTGGTAATCAACACTATCAGGGTAGTGCCAAGTACCAGCCCTATGCTGTAGGCAGGATAAATCGTGTCCGCAATGGTCATCCCAAAATCATCTGTATTACCGGGCATGGTCCAGCCGACAGAAGCTTGATAAGCCAGCAACGGAAAACCGTAAAGTGCTGCCAGAATTGCTGCCAGTATCGAATGCATTGCGCCTTCCACAGTAAACAGGGCAACAACTTGCCCCTGGGTCATTCCCAGTGCAATGTGGGTGCCTATTTCCTTTTGACGCCGGAAAATTGACAGCACCTGGGTATCGAAAATCGCCAGCATTGCCAGCGACATCAGGATAATAAAAAGAAAGTATCCACCTATGGATTTCATTTCAATCATTTCACGGATTTCGGTCAACAGGAAATAATGATCTTTGAAATTCCAACCGACAATCGATCCGTTAAAACCGGCCTCCTGGGCGGAAATTAGGATGGTAGCTTGGCCTTCCAGTTGCATCATTTCCTGGTGCTTTTGCAGTGGAATCCACAGCGTACCCACATCAAGCGTCGGTACATTGGTTTTAAAAATATGGGTGATTCGTACTTCGGCAGCGTCGAAAGTCCCATTGGCATCACGCCAGCGTACGGTCACATAATCTCCGATTGATAGTTTACAATTTTTTGCGTTGCGTTTGCCGATCATAGCTGGGATGTCGCCATTTTCTGTTACCAGTTTGGATGATGGCAATTTTATGATCTGCTGACCGGGATCAATGCCTTTCAATAAGATATTCTGAATGCGCCCTTCCGGGTACATGGTGGCTTGTGATAAAAGAATCGGTGTTAATTTCCCTTCAGTGACTGCCCGTTCCGTGGCATCTGATAACCGGGCATGGCTATCCTCAATTGTGAAAGGATCGTAGGGGTCATAATTTTCCTGCCAGTATAAACCGCCGCCGATTTCCCATTCAATGGTATCGCGCCGCGCCTGCTGATCCCAGCCGTTTAAGATGCCTTTGTGCCAGATAATCACCACAAAGGAGAGTGATAAAACGAAAACATTCAACCAGGTGCGTAACCTCGCTCCGAGCAGGTTTCTTAAAGCTAATTTTGGAATAATCATATTTTTACTCGCATTTTGATGATTATTAAAATATGTGGGAAAATTACAAGAACCAAACGTTGAAATTCCAATTTCCAAATACCAATTTCCAATTAAATTCCAAATCTCAAATTCCAAACATTCTTTTTTGGAATTTGGAAATTGGGGCTTGTTTGGAATTTGGTTTTTGTTATTTGGAATTTTTGATAATGTCTCAATACTAACTAATAATAACTGATCTCAAAAAAATACTTCACTTTAAAAAATTTCATCATTTGCAACTTTTCCGTCAAACAATGAAATCTTCCGATGCAAATACTTGATCACTTTTTCATCATGCGTAGAAAAAATGAAAGTTGTTTTTAATTCCCTGTTGAGTTCTTCCATTGTTTGCAAAATGTTGTGTGAATTTTTTGCATCCAGGTTTGCAGTGGGTTCGTCTGCTAAAACAATTTGCGGTTGTTTTACCATTGCCCGAGCCACAGCAACGCGTTGACATTCGCCACCGGAAAGCTGTGCAGGTCTTGACTTTTGCTTGTCGGTTAACTTAACCCAATCGAGCGCCTGTTTAACCATTTTTTTTCTTTCACTTAAAGAATAATCCTGCAGTAAAAGCGGGAATTCAACATTTTCAAAAACAGTATAAACGGGCAGTAAATTAAATGTCTGAAAAATAAACCCGATGTACTTATTTCGTAAGTTTGCTGCTTCTTTTTGAGATAAATTTTCCACTGCTTTTTCCATAACAACAGCGCTGCCTTCTGACGGCACATCTAAAGAACCGATAATGTTGAGCAGCGTAGTTTTACCGGAACCGCTGGGACCGACAATGCCAGTAAATTCACCTTTTTTGAAGTTTAAATTGATGTCATTTAAGGCTGTAAAAAATCCACCGCCAATGGGGAATTTTTTCGTCATTTTTTCAGTTTTGATCAAGACTGAATTTTCCATTTTTACCTCTGTTTTTAAATATTTAACCGCTAATTACGCTAATTTCGCCAATTGATTCTATGAGAATTTTTAATAATTTAATTCGCGCAATTCGCGAAATTAGCGGTTTAGTATCTTTTTTTAATGATTAAACACAACCATAATCTGAATCCCTTTTCCAGAAAAGAAGTTTTTTTCCGTTTGCATTTGATACAATAAAATCCTGTCCGGATTCCAAAAACCCATTAAATGAAAACTCCAATTGTCGTAAGTTTTTTGCCAGCGCAGGAAACGATACAGGTTGTTATTCTCCCAGTCGTAATAAAGAATTCCAAATACCTGGTCAAAAAAACCAATTGGGTAATCTGCCATCACTGCAGAAAATTTTCCGCCTTCTCCGTTTTGAAAAATTTTTTCAGATGCCTCAAAGGAGAAAAATTCTTTCAAAATATGAATTCCATTGCCAACACTAAAAGTATAGTCAGCGCCCAGGGTGAACATTCTCTGGTGATTTAAAAGTAACTCATCTGATTGTTGATGGAAAATCGTCCCTTCAAACCACAAGCCAATTCCAACGTCCCATTTGCCATCGATTGCAAAACGATTTTCAGGAACAATGTTGTTCAAATAAATTAAGTCGGTTAAAGCGCCACTGTTCAAATCCATTTTTCGAAAATGATAGCTAAAACCAATTTCACCGGTGAATAATGGATATTGAAATCTTCCGCCATACTCAATTGATTTTTTATCAGATGGGAAAGCCTCCAAGCCTTTTTTTTCTTCATTTTCGTACAAACCCCAAAGCCAGACATTAGCATTGTTGATAAAATAATAACGAAGGAGAAGTCCATACACCCCATCTGTTAATTGCAACGGATCCCGCGCATCAATCGTGTCGAACCACATTAAAGGGCGCATAAGCAGGGCAGAACCGAAATTAATTTTTTGCAAGCCAAGCCGCGCTTCAAATTGATTGGATGAAAAACGAAACCAGGTTCGATACGGTTTTATTTTGCCATCAGAATCTACGTTACTGAATGAACCGGCTTCCCAGGCGCGATAGCCGTTTAATGAGAATTCACAATCAAGCAAATAACCGTTCTTAAATGATTTTTCCAATGATACTTCAGGAATATAACGAATACCAGCCTGGCTGCCTATCGACTTGTTTTCATTCCAGGTGAACCAGCCGGATAACTGACCTTTGGAATTCAGTTGTTGAGCCTGTGAATTGGAGAAAGCAATAAAAATCAAAAATAGAAATTTTATGGAATTATTAGTTAGCAATTGATTCATCTTTGAGATTATGATTGTTTTGCATGAAATCGAATGTTTCTTTTTGTTTAATATAGATGATTAAACTTACAATCAGAATATAAAAACTTTTGGTAAAAATCAAGTACTTTTTTCATAAATTATTTGCATTTGTTACTTATTTTTATTAATTTATTTCCTATTTAATTTGGACGGGAAATGAAAGTTTACTATTTTGCTGATACGGATTGGAAAAATCATTTAAACATCTCAACAAATCAACTAACGGATGTTTTAACAAAAGTTTCGTCAGGTACAAATACGGATGATTTAGTTTTAGCGCTTTACTTGATCAATAGAAATTCCGCCAGCAGTGGTGTTGCCTACGTGCAAAAAGGGCTTACTAAAAAGCAATTTATTACTTTTCGCGGACGGTGGACTGTCACAAAAAACTTTCCAATTCCCGATGATCTGCCGGAAAAGTATAAATTAATTCGTCTACAATTTGGAATAAATTATTTACGGTATCCATTGCGCCAGCATGACCGCTATGGCTGGGAACTTTCCTTTAAAACTTTTATCGACCATTTTGCTTTTCTTTTTGCTCATGAGCTCCACCATTTCCGGCGTTTTCATCTCGGATTTCATCCCCGGGAAGGAGAAAATTCAGCCAACAAATGGGCGCTTCATAAAGTACGGGAATTGGGTTTTGATGTGGCTGGCGAAAAAATATCACAAAAAAAGAACAATAGTCTTTCAAAACGTATTCACTCCAAGCTGTATTTTGATAAATTCAAAAAATTTCAAAAACTAGATCAGGGTGATCGGATATTTATCCAATACGATCCCCAAGGCAGGTATCAGAGTGAGGCAGCTACCGTACTTCGTCCCATACGGAAAAACTCCCGTCGCATTGTTGTAAAAACCAATGATGGAAAACACTGGAGATGGCCTATGGATTGGGTTGTTTTTGGGGATTAATAAAAATACTTGTGTAGGATTGAAATGAATATTTACTCAAGCTAATGTTTTATAATTTAGACGCTGTCAAATATTTTGCATGGCGCATGGAGCAGAGCGCATAGCAGTTAAACAGGTTAATCTGTTACTAACAAAGGGATTTTACTACTTACTTTCATTGAAAATACGATATTAAACGAGAATTATATATAACACATTGTTCGTTATTCTTAATTCGGAGTTCGATACAGAATGTCCGCCGATCTTTTATGGTGGATTCGTTATTTCTTTGTATTAATATCGAATTAAGAACACTGAACGCCGAATATCGAACAAAAAAAAATAAACTAAACTCGAGGACTGAACAGTGATTCTTAAAAAAATAACTCTAACGCAATACATCTTTATCGGAATTATTCTGGGGGTTCTGGGCGGCTGGCTTTTTGGAGAAAGTATTTTGCCCATAGCTGATCCTTTGGCGAAGCTGTTTCTGCGGTTGCTTCGCATGGCAATTATGCCGCTGATTATTACGTCCATCATTTCAGGCGTATTGAGTATTGGCGCTGAAAGGGGATTGGGCAGGTTAGGCATAAAAACTTTTCTGTATTACATTACAAGCAGCGTATTGGCTATTATTACCGGGCAAATTTTGGTTAATATTTTTCGTCCCGGAGTTGGTTCAAATATACAATTAAGCGAAGTGCCTGAAGTAATCGGCGCTGCTGATCAGAGTATCAGTGATTTGCTTTTTCGTATCATTCCTGAAAATCCATTTCAATCCATGGCAGAGGGAGATGTGCTGCCGGTAATCTTCTTTTGTATTTTCCTGGGCTTTTTTATCACCCGTTTAAAAGACAGCCGTCGTATTCAGCTCACAGAGTTTTTCCAAGGTATGTTTGAGGCGATGATGAAATTAACGTTGCTAATCATCTGGATTGCACCGCTTGGGGTTTTCGGCATAAATGCCCGTATTGTTGCAACTACCGGTTTTGGCGCTTTTAAATCATTGGGTTTTTATTTTATGGTTGTACTGTTGGGTTTATTTATCCATGCGTTTATAAATTTACCGCTACTGTTGAGATTTGTTGGCCGGGTTAATCCACTCAAACATTACAAGGGAATGACTTCAGCTTTGTTGACTGCTTTTTCCACCAGCTCTTCCATGGTTACGCTTCCGTTGACAATCAAATGTGTAACAACACGCTCCAGGGTGTCAAAAAAAATTGCCAAATTTATGCTGCCCATTGGCGCAACGGTCAACATGGATGGCACAGCGCTTTATGAATGTGTTGCCACAATTTTTATTGCTCAGATTTATGGTTTGGAGTTAACCATCGCGCAACAGGGATTAATCGTTTTAACAGCATTATTAGCTTCGATTGGCGCAGCAGGAATACCCATGGCGGGGTTGGTGATGATGACCATCATCCTGCGTGCCATCGGACTTCCCCTGGAAGGTGTGGGCTTGATTTTAGCCGTGGATAGAATATTGGATATGTTCCGCACCACGACCAATGTGCTCAGCGACTCTTGCGGCACTGTGATTGTTGCCCGATTAGAAGGGGAATCATTGGAAAAAATGGGGGAGCCGGCGGAAGAGGAGGATAATTAGTCATTGTGTCATTTGTCAGAGCGGAAAGGTGCGGGAGTATCCAGACAAAAGCATCAAGTATTGAGCATCTTGTTATTACAGATTTTTTGATTTTCTTCTAATAAGAAAACAATTTCAAAAATCATTTTTTGAGGGGGAATGATTAAACCTTTGTTTCGTTGAGTTTCGATGAAGCTAAAATTCAAAATACGAAAAGCGCGCTCAATTAAAAAAGCGTTAAGATATTTTGATCCTCACAAGCCGTTGTGGGAAATTCGTGAGCGGGAGGTTTTTTACGTTCAGCGAAATGGCTGCCATTTTGAGGAAATTATTAATTTATTAAGGAGATCGGAAAGCTATCAAAAAATATTGTTGTCAGGTCCCCCAGGCTGTGGCAAAACGACTGAGTTGGCAAGAATAAAAGAAAAACTTTCCAATAAATTCACTATTATTCCAATCTCCGCCAGGGATATTTCATTTGATTACCAGGTGCCGCCAAATGTTCTTTTATACAATATTCTACAATCAATTGGCGAACAGCTTAAGGAAAAAAACAAAAAGCTGTTTGATGAAAGAGTCTATCCATTAATAAAACGATTTCAGGGTTGGCAAACGAAAAAAGCAAGCATCGATACCGAGCACAAAAAATTTACACCGGGCTTGTTTGAAAGATTTTTAAAGCTTGAAGAATCATATTCAGGAAATTTGGAGACAGAGTCCAAACTGTTTGAAAAACCAATTCCCAATGAAATAATAAACGGAATTAATATTGCTGCTAAAGCCTTTGAAAAACGCAGGTTTTTTATCTTTCCGGCAAAGCCGGTTTTAATACTTTTTTATAATTTGGATAAACTCGAACTTAACAGCGCCAGGGAAATATTTATAACAACGTTTCTTTCTTTGGTAAAAATTGAGTGTCACGCGCTTTTCACATTTCCGCTTGTTTTAAAATTTGATAATGATTATATAAAAATGGTTCGAAATTTTTCACATATTTATTTTTTGGAAAATTTTAAAATCTATGAGGAAAATGGAGAAAAAAACGAAAACGAACGTAAAAAATTAGCAGAAGTAATTTTAAAAAGATCGAATGAAAAACTTTTCTACCCAAATATTCTTGAAATGATCATCGATCTGAGTGGCGGCGTTTTATTTGAATTGATCAATATTGTTCGCGAATGTTGTATTATTGCATTGAGGGAAAAAATTAGCTATATTGACAATGAAATCTTAAATGAAGCCGTAAGCAGAATAAGGACTAATTATAAAATTGTTTTGTCCGAAGAAGATAAACATAATTTAGCGATAATAGACCGGACAAAAAAAATGAAAAAAGATGAAAATCTTACCAGGATGTTGAGCCAGGGCAGTATCGTTGAATATGGCGTTGACGAAAATGTCTGGTACGATGTAAACCCGATTTTAAAACCACTACTTGAAAAATTTGAATATGAGGAAAAGTAAATTAATTTAAGGAGACCAAGGTGAAAAAAGTATCCCTGGAAAAAATGACTGATTTAATTAGCACGTTTTGGGCGCCATTAGATGTCTTTCGCGTCAACGACTTTACTGTCAGGTTAGTAAAAATTAATGGCGTCTATATCTGGCACAAACACAATTATGATGAATTGTTTATTGTCCGCAAAGGCAGTATGATTATTCATTTTAAAGATCATGATATCAATTTGCATGTGGGCGAAGGTTTTGTTGTTGAAGAAGGCAAAGTTCACCAAACTGAAGCAAAAGAAGAAACAGAGGTGATGGTTGTTGAACATGTGGATACTGAAACAATAACTGTTTAGGTAATTTGGTAATAAGGTAATTTGGTAATTTGATAATAAGGTAATTGGGTAATTGGGTAATTGGGTAATTGGGTAATAAAAAATTTATCTGTGCTATGAAGTATACGCAATTACCCAATAAACTAATTACCCTATTACCCAATCCACTCCCTTAATGCGGATTTATCCATCGTTGCCATTCAGGATCATACAGTTCTCCGCGGGCTGTGGAATGCACCAACTCAAATTTGCCAAAATTCCGCTTATCAACAAAATAAAAACTGATGCCTCCCTGGATTGAAAAATATTTCCAAATTTGGTAGGGTTTATTATCAGATGAATATGGAAACCGTTCAGTCTCATCGGGCGCTCCGTAAAGCAATAAAATTCTTCCCCGATCGGTTTTCCACCCATTTCCGAATGAAGAAAATTGCTGATCTGCTGTTCTCATTAATTTTAAATAATTTTCCCGGTATTCATTCTGGGGTGTGCCCGGCGTCTGATCTCTCTTACCCCAAAATTCGGCGAGAAAGGACCGTTTCGCGGGTAAGTCCAGTTTTTTAAATATTTTTTTCTCTTCTTTAGTTGCAATGTAAGAAGCTGCTCCAAATTCACTCGCAACTTCTTCTTTTGACATCTCATTATAAACTCTCTCATAAGCAGCCGCTAATTTTCTTTCTCTCAATTTTTCAGCAGCGCTGTCTGCCATAGCCATATCGCCCTGCCGGAAAATGAAAAACTTCTTTTTCCTTGATACTGATTCGTTATTAAATAAATCTTTTACAGTTACTTCCAAAAAGTAAGTGCCGGATCGAAACGAAATAATATTCAAGCCACTCACTTCTACTGCAGAGTTTCCCGGCTTGACTCGTATTTTATCCGGGAAATTTCTTATTACCAAACCATCACCGTCTAAAATTTTATAATTGACAGCATACTTTGCTGTGTCCGGCTTGTTTGCTTTTTTAAGATTATAAATCTCGGAATAGATCATCAACATGGGCAAGCCGGTTCCAAAAAACCTGTCCGTATTGGGAATGACATCATAACCATTTTTAGAAAATCTTGTTGGCGTCGCCGCTGACTTTTTAATATCACTCGCCAATTGTACATCGCTCATCGTAAGTTTATCTTTGGGAAAGGCTTCGATTGGCAGGTCGAATTCATACTGTTTTGATAAAGTAGAATTCAAATCGGTTAATTCCACTTTTAACAGGTATTCCCCTGCCGCCACAGCAAAAAAACCAACACCGTATAATTTGTGCTTTTCATCCACTTGAGAAAGGCTGTCAGCAGTGTTTATATTTTTCCATTGGTTTTTCACTGCCAGGGAATCACCCTGCCACAATTCAGCGCTAAAAACGAATGTCGCTTTGAACAGGCTGTCTTCGGGTACAAATTTTAAGTAGTTCCTGTAAACCGAATAGTAAAGTTCAACCAGGGCTTTATCCTGCTGGGTACGAAAAACAGCCAAATCAAAACTGAAAGAAAATTTTTCAGGAATAATGGGTAATGCTTCATCATTTTGAGCGAGCGATAAAAAAGGCAGAGAAAATAAAATGACGGACATTATTGTGAATACAAAAAAATTTTTAAAAACCATAATTTTCTCCAATAATACAAAGTGCACTTATTCGGAATAGTTCAGTTCAAATTTAGGAAAATAAGTAAACCGGGTAATTAGGTTATTAGTAGAATAGGTAATTGGGAGGTGGATTATTTAGCGCCGAAACGAGAAGCGCTTAATTTGACCTCACCCCGCCCTCTCCTTAAAAAAGGAGAGGGAGATAAGGAGTTAGGGAATGTTAATATCATATTTATTAGCTTTCGTTCAAGAATTAATTACCTAGTGTCTGAACGAAAACTAGCTAATTTATGATTTTTCTGTCATTGCGAGCGTTTTTTGCCGAAGCAATCTCTTTAAAATCAGGGGATTGCTTCGTCGCTACGCTCCTCACAATGACTCCTGAATTTGAATAATAGGGATTTTCGTTCAAGCACTACCTAATTACCCCATTACCAAATTAGTGTCTGTCCGAAATTTGCATAATGTTTTATTTTTAATAGATTAATAGTGGTTAATATTTGTAATAATCGAACTCACCTTTTATATATTTCAAAGCTATTACTGTTTTTTTCAACCAAAGACAGTCTTTTTGATTAAGTTATTAAGTTTATAAAAAACAACAAATATGAATTCATTTACAATTCATCCCAGTGTCCAGTAAAAAATGTGGGTAACGGTCAGCTTAAAAAGAGAGGGGGAGTAACATCCTGAATTATAATTAGTTAACTATTGCATAGTCGACATCCCCCTTCTCTTTTTAAGAGAAGGTTGAAAATGCCCGAAGGGTAGGGCCGGGGGGATGAGTTAAATATGAATTCTTAATAACACCATTAACTTGTTATAATTCAAGTGATTACTAACTTCTCGGACAGACACTAATTACCCTATTACCTAATTACCTATTAACCCTATTACCTATTAA
>JACKQG010000505.1_pt4 | contig 16419 bp, 15 predicted proteins | sample 8237621 | NCBI WGS metagenome assembly JACKQG01 (sample SAMN15677084, study PRJNA649215) | marine metagenome | biome: marine; feature: Black Sea; material: saline water; isolation source: suspended particulate matter (SPM) from the Black Sea western gyre | collected 2013-06-09/2013-06-10 | depth...
TTGAAATGGTTTCTCCCTTTCTTGATGCAGCCAATGTGGATTTAAAAGCATTTAATGACAGGTTTTATCAGACCTATTGCAAGGCAAGGCTTGAACCTGTTAAAGAAAATATTAAAAAAATGAAAGATATGGGAATCCTGGTGGAAATAACCACCCTTCTCATCCCGGGATTAAATGATGATGAAAATGAAATTGGTGCAATGGCAGACTATATTGCCAATGACCTGGGAAGGGAAACACCCTGGCATATTTCAAGATTTCATCCCAGCTATAATATGACGGACAGGCCGGCAACAAGTATTTTGTCACTGGAAAAGGCATATGCGGCGGGTAAGGCAGCCGGACTTTTTCATGTTTATATAGGAAATGTTCCGGGCCAATCTTCTGAAAACACCTATTGTTCTTCCTGTAATGAACTTCTGGTGAGAAGATATGCTTATCAGATAGAAAATTATATGCCCGAAGGCGGGAAATGCCCTAAATGTAATACAACTACCTATGGAATATATTGAGATATGAGTTTTGAGATATGAGTTTTGAGATATGAGTTTTGAGATATGAGTTTTGAGATGTGAGTTTTGAGATGTGAGTTTTGAGATATGAGTTTTGAGAATAATATTGTCAGTTTAACATCCCTTTTGAAAAAAAAGATATTGGTTTATGGGAGAATGATTAAGTTTTCCCATACCATTTTTGCCCTGCCCTTTGCATTGTCTGCCGTGGTAATGGCCTGGGAGAATCATGCTCCCTCCATCTCAGATTTTTTCTGGATTCTTATGGCCATGGTGGGGGCAAGATCTGCTGCCATGGGATTTAACAGGATTGTGGATGCAGATATTGATCTTAAAAACCAGAGGACAGCCATAAGGGAGATTCCTTCAGGATTATTGTCAAAAAAGGAAGGTTTTCTTTTTGTGGCACTCTCTTGTCTGCTCTTCATTTTCAGTGCAGCCATGCTGTCTTCTCTTTGTTTTATCCTATCCTTTCCTGTTTTATTATTTTTATTTTTTTATTCCTATACCAAGCGGTTTACAAAATATTGTCATCTTTACCTTGGATTTGCCATCAGTCTTGCCCCCATAGGTGCCTGGGTGGCCATTACGGGGACCTTGTCATGGAGTATTATTTTTTTAAGCCTTTCCCTTATGACCTATATTGCAGGGTTTGATATCCTCTATGCCTGCCAGGACATTGATTTTGATCAAAACCAGGGCCTTTTTTCCCTGCCGGCAAACATGGGTCCTAAAAAAGCCATGCGCATTTCTTCAATGCTCCATGTGGCCACTTTTATTTTTCTTTTTATCATGTATGTCATCTTTGATATGCACCCGGTTTTCTTGGTGTTTTTAGGGATCATAGTACTTCTTCTGATAGCAGAGCATAAACTTGTGACCCCGGATAATTTAAAGCATATTAATATTGCTTTTTTTCACGTGAATTCTTTGATTTCTGTTATTCTTTTTATCGGCGTTCTGGTACAGGGCTTTTTTAGATGACAAATAAAAACCATATCTTTGCCATCTTTAGATCATTTGTTCATGGTTTTTTATCATGAAAGAGTTTCTTATTCATCCAAAAGGAAACCCAGGCCCCTGGTTTATCATTGATACCCTTAAGAAAAATGGATTCCAGGCCTATATTGCCGGAGGTGCCGTAAGAGATATCCTGCTTAAGAAAAAACCTGAGGATTTTGATATCCTGACCAATGCATCCCTTAAAGAGTTGGCATCCCTTTTTAAGGGCCAGAAAATTAAAACCATGGGGAAAACCTTCCCCATTTGTACTATAAACGGCATTGAAATCTCTTCCGGTCGGGCAAAATTTGATCTATCTGATTTCCCTGAATCAGATCTGGCTCAGAGAGATTTTACCATCAATTCAATGGCCTGGGACCCTATATCAAAAAAAATTATTGATCCCTTTAACGGGAAAAAAGACCTTGAAGATGCCATGATCAGATTTACAAAGGATCCTGAAAAAAGAATTGCTGAAGATCCTGTTAGAATGGTCAGGGCCTGCAGGTTTGCAGCCTTGATAAACGGATCTTTTTCTCTTTCTTCTCTTGAGCTCATACTTGCCTGTCGGGATTTGCTTGATACATCGGTTGCAAAAGAAAGAATCCACAGTGAAATTATAAAGGCAATGGGGTTAAAAAGACCCTCCCTTTTTTTTGCGGCCTTGAAACAGACCGGCCTGTTGTCTATAATTTTTCCAAGCCTTGATCGCTGCCATGGTCTTGATGGAGGGCATCATCATGGAGAGACGGTTTTTGAACACTGCCTGATGGTGGGAGATGCCCTTTCCAAAAACCTGCCTGTTTTAAGGCTTGCAGGATTTTTACATGATGTGGGCAAATTTGATGCAGCAATAAAAAAGGATGGCAGCCTGACATTTACCGGTCATGAATATGATACCAAAGCCGTGATCCAGGATCTTGAAAGATTAAGATTTGCGAATAAGGATATTGACTATATCACGTCTTTGATTAATACTCATATGAGACCCTTGACGGAGCAGACCACTCCGAAAGCAGCCAGAAGGCTGCTTTTGATGCTGGATAAATCAGGACTTGATTATGGGGATTTCATGCGCATGAGGATCGCAGATAAAAAAGGGAACCTGGCTAAAAGGCCATATACTATTTCCCAAATTCGTATCAGGTTGAAAAAATTGTTCGCCCAGATGGAAGGGCAAAAAGCTTTTCAGATGAACCATCTTAAGATCAATGGAAATGATATCATCCGGATCCTGGGTATTGCACCCGGGCCTGATGTAGGTAAGATAAAGCAACAGCTGTTTGAAATGGTATTGGATAATCCTGAATTGAATAATTATAATGATTTAAAAAAACTATGCCAATCTTTACAAATAAAAAAATAATTCTCATACTCGGATGCCTGACCATTTTTTTCCCAGGCGCTTTTGTCTTTGGTTTTCCCGGGGTCATGGCACAAGAATGGCAGACACTTTTTCATGTGAATAAAGCGCAAATCGGGCGGTTAATGTTTTTTATCCTGGCCGGGACAGGATTTTCAATGATTCTGGCAGGCAAACTCCAGGAAAAAATCGCTGGCCACTTTATTATTTTTACTGGCAGTCTTGGCTGCGGCCTGGCCATGTTTTTTGTCGGCCTGGCCACGGCCATTGAACATGTTTATATCTGGGCGTTTATTGAAGGCTTTTTCAGCGGGTTTGTCTATATCCCCTGTCTGACTATTTTTCAGAAGATTTTTCCGGATCACAGAGGTCTTGCGACCGGGGTCTTTAATTTGACCTTTGGGGGTGCGGCAGCCGTTATGTCTCCTTTATTCACTTATCTTCTTGTTTCAAAAGGATATGTGTTTACATCCAATTTCAGCGGAATCATTTCCATTTTTTTAGGCAGTTCCCTGGCCTTATTTGTAAGGATACCGCTAAGGGAAGAAAGAGAAAAAGATCAGGGGAAACAACAATTAGCAAGTCTGTCAGTGAAAGAAATATTGCGGATGCATTCTTTCTGGTTTCTCTGGTGTGTATGGGCTCTGTCAGGTGCAGCAGGTATCTCCCTGATAATTCTTTCCTCCTCTTTTGGGATGCATCTGGGATATGGGATAACACAATATGTTTATATATTAACCTGTTTTAATATTTTTAACGGGCTTGGCCGCCTTGTCTGCGGCAGACTGTCAGATCATTATTCCAAACAAAATATATTAATGATCATTTTTTTGATGGCATCCGGGGCTTATTTTCTGATGCCCTGGTTCAGCCATCTTTATATTATCAGTTTTTTAGCCTGTTTTATCGGAATTGCCTTTGGAGGACTTTTTACTGTTTCAGCCCCATTGGTTACAGAGGTTTTCGGGCTTGAAAATTTTGGGATTGTTTTCGGACTGGTATTTACTGCATATGGATTTTTTGCAGGATTTTTAGGCCCCTGGTTGTCAGGGATAATCCTTGATATAAGCGGTTCAAATTTTACCATCGTGTTCAGCTTATTTGCAGTATTTTATCTTATTTCAGCCCTGTTGATTCTTAAAGTTAAAAAGGTAAAAACATAATAATTAAGGGATATTGGTAATGAGTGATGTTGTATTGATAAATATTACGGGCAGAGACAGAAAAGGAATGGATGCAAAGTTTACAGGGATTCTGGCAGAATATGGGGTGAACATTCTGGATATTGGTCAGGCTGTCATCCATGAGCATATTTCTTTTGGCATTCTGGCGCAAATTCCAGATTCAAAAGACTTTTCTTCAATTTTTAAAGATATGTTGTTTGAAGGCCACAACATGGGCCTTAAGATAGACATTACACCTATTGAAGCGGATGATTATGAAAAATGGGTCCATGAACATGGAAAAGAAAAAAGAATCATAACCCTGCTTGGCAGGACCATAACAGCCCGGCAGATTTCCTCGGTTGCATCAATCATAGCGGAAAATAGTCTGAATATTGACGGCATCACACGCCTTACGGGTCGGATTTCACTTAAAAAGCCCCAGGCCAATCCAAGGGCGTGCGTACAGCTTTCCGTCAGCGGACAACCCTTAAATATTCTGGATATGCGAAGAAAATTCATGGAGATTTCCCAGAAAACCGGGATTGACATCTCTTTTCATGTGGATAATATTTACAGTAAAAACAGAAAACTGGTTGTTTTTGATATGGATTCAACATTGGTCCAGGCTGAAGTCATTGTTGAATTGGCCAAGCTTGCCAATGTGGGGGAAAAAGTGAATAAAATTACTGAATCTGCCATGAGAGGTGAGATCGATTTTAAAGAAAGTTTTCAAAAAAGGGTGGCGCTTTTAAAAGGGATAAAGGAAGAACAATTGGTGAACATATCAAGGAACCTGCCATTGACAGATGGAGCACAGCTTGTTGCCAAAACCCTTAAAGGCCTGGGATATAAGCTGGGTATCCTGTCAGGGGGATTTACCTTTGTGGGAGAATATTTAAAGGAGAAACTTGGATTTGATTATATGTATGCCAATGAGCTGGATATTGAAAATGGCGTGGTGACCGGAAAAGTTGTCGGTGATATTGTGGATGGCGAAAAAAAAGCCATACTGCTGAGGCAGATTGCTCAAAAAGAGAATCTTGCACTTGAACAGACCATTGCCGTTGGTGATGGTGCCAATGATCTTCCCATGATCAGCATCGCAGGCTTAGGGGTTGCCTTTAATGCCAAACCTGTTGTTCGTAAGAATGCATCTAATGCCATTTCGAGTGTCGGCCTGGATGGTCTTTTATACCTGATCGGTCTTCATGAAAGAGAAATTAAACAGGAAGTCAGGCTGATGACAGAGTGTTCCTATGGATAGCCTGAAGGCCACACGTAACCTGAAGGTCACACGTAACATGAAACAACTTGCCCGTGACGTTAAAGCGCTTAAAGATAAGCTTGCCGTTTGTACCCGTTGCGGGATGTGCCAGGCAAATTGTCCTTTGTTTGCCCAGACCCGCCAGGAAACAGATGTATCAAGAGGCAAACTTGTTTTGATTCAAGGGTTGATAGATCAGATGTTTGATGATCCAAAAGGGGTGAACCTGCGCCTTCAAAGATGCCTTTTATGCGGGTCCTGTGCCCATGGCTGCCCCAGCAGCGTCAATACAATTGAAATTTTTTTAAAGGCAAGGGCCATCATTACCCAATATCTGGGGATGCCTTTCTCTAAAAAAATGATATTTAAAAAACTTCTTTGCCACCCTGAAACCTTTAATGACATGATGGGTATGGTTGCACCATTTCAAAAACTCTTTTTTAAAAAAGAGCAAAACCCCCAGGGAACCTCCTGTGCCAGGATTGCATCTCCTTTGCTGCGGCACCGCCATATTGTACCCTTGAAAGCAACACCCTTTAACAAAACCCTTGAAAACATGGATTACAGGGTGCAGGGGAAAGGAGTAAAGGTGGCATTTTTTGTCGGATGCCTGATAGATAAGGCCTTCCCCAATATTGCCTACAGCGTCATTGATGTGTTAGAACATTTTAAGGCCCAGGTATTTATACCTTCTAATCAGGGGTGTTGCGGTATACCCGCACTTGCATCAGGAGATGGACAAACCTTTGAGACTCTTGTAAAAACAAATGTAAGTCTTTTTTCAAAAGAAAAATTTGATTATCTTGTGACGGCCTGCGCCACATGTTCGTCAACCATTATAAAACTATGGCCCTCTTTGATAAAAAATGGGGATAAAACACTATTGGGCCAGGTTGAAGATCTGGCTCAAAAAACGGTGGATATCAGCTGGCTTTTGGAAAAACGCTTTGATTTGTCCCTTGGAATGTCAAAGGAGGGGGGATCAAAAGAAGTGATTACCTATCATGACCCCTGCCATCTTAAAAAATCCCTTGGGGTATTTAATGAGCCCCGGAAGGTCATTCTTGCTTCGGGCAATGAATTAAAAGAGATGAAAGAAAGTGACACCTGCTGCGGCATGGGGGGAAGTTTTAACTTTGACCATTATGATCTTTCATCTGAAATCGGCCTTAAAAAAGCTAATAATATTATGGATACAAAATGTTCAATCGTGGCAACTTCCTGCCCTGCCTGCATGATGCAGATTTCTGATATGCTGGCAAAACAGCGACAACCAATTCAGGTCAAGCATCCCGTGGAGATTTATGCTGAAGCACTAGCTAATAGTAAGGCGTTGGATCTTGAACACAGGCTTCTTTAAATCCTTTTATTCTGTGAAGGCAAGAATCACACCTGCCACAGGACCTGCCGTTTTCATCCGGGTCATAGCAGGACAGGGTCAAGGCATAATCCACCCCTAATGCAATTCCCGTTTTAATAATCCTGGCTTTGGAAAGATGTATTAAAGGGGTTTCTATCTTTAGGTTGGTTTCTTTTGTCACTCCTGTTCTGGTGGCAAGATTGGCCATTTTTTCAAAGGCCTCAATAAACCCGGGCCTGCAGTCAGGATACCCTGAATAATCCACTGCCGTAACTCCGATATAAATGGATGACGCCTTTAAAACTTCGGCCCAGGCCATGGCATAGGATAAAAAAATTGTATTCCTGGCCGGAACATAGGTGACAGGAATCTCGTCCCCACATACTTCATCAAGGGTATCATGCTTGGGAACCATGATATCATCGGTCAGGGCCGATCCGCCAAATTGCCTTAAATCAATATCAATAATCTTATGGGCCTTTGCGCCCAGGGCCAGGGCAATTTTTTTAGAAGCGTCAAGTTCAAGTGAATGACGTTGCCCATACCTGAAACTTAAGGCGTAAATCTCTTTGCCTTTTGATTTTGCAATGGCCATGGCAGTGGTGGAATCAATTCCGCCACTGGAAAGGACAATGGCTTTTTCCATCATGTTTTTTATTTAAACTCCTCGTTTGTCAGGATCCCATATGATCTTGTGCTGCTGCAGAGAAAGCCTTGCCGGCAGATGATCATCAAGTATCCAGGTTGCAATGGCATCCGGAGCAATGCAGCCAAAAACCGGTGAAAGGTGAATTTTTTTTAATGAAATTCCAGATAAGTCATTTTCAATGATGGATTTTGCAAAAATATAGTCTTTTCGGGAACCGATAACAAATTTGATTTCATCGTGTTTTGTTAATAAAGGGATGTTTTCTGATAAAAAACTATCAGATTCATGGCTGGAAGGACATTTGATATCCATGATTTTTATGCATTCAGGTGGAAGGTTTTTAATACTTTTACTGCCGTTGGTTTCAACCAGGACCTGATATTCTTTTTTCAGGAGCATGGAGATCAGAGTCGGTGTATTATCCTGCAGCAGAGGTTCGCCACCTGTGACTTCCACAAGGCCACAGGGGTAGGACTTAAGTTCTTTGAAAATCTGGTCAAAGGTCATGGCATAGGATTCTTTTCTGGCATAAGGGGTGTCACACCAGGAACAATTCAGATTGCATCCTGAAAGTCGTATGAAAATGCAGGGCAGTCCGGTAAAGGTGGATTCCCCCTGCAGACTGTAAAAAATTTCGCAGATATCAAGCTGCAATTACGCCTCCTGAAAAGAAGACCCGCATCCCGGGCTTTCAAGGACCATTACTTTGCTGACCCTTATGTGCTCTGTGTTCAGGCGCTGGGAAAGCTCGGCAAATAAAAACTCGGAAAGGGTTTCAGAGGTTGGATTAATATTGGCAAAGGCCGGGTTTTCATTGAGAAAGGTATGATCAAGTTTGCTTAATACATCTTTTAAAGCAGCCTGGACATCCAAAAAATCAATGCCGATCCCAAGCTGATTAAGTTTTGTGCACTGGATATAGGCCTCAACGATCCAGTTGTGACCGTGCATATTGGCGCAGGCTCCATCATAGCCTTTCAATACATGGGCGGCTGCAAAATAATCTTTTATATAAACTTCATATAACCCAGGCATAAAACCTCCTTAAATACCATAACCTTTGTTTTGAAGCAAAAAAGCCGGCAGCCATGGGAACCACCATGAATACCGGCCATTGTAAGTTCTTGGTAGCGACGCAGAGAATTGAACTCCGGACCCTGCGGATATGAGCCGCATGCTCTAACCATCTGAGCTACGTCGCCAAAAAACCCCGCATAAATATCATAGATATGCTGTAGACGTCAATCTTTAATTTATGGAGTATTTATTGATTTATCAAAGCCGGCAACTTTAATAGTAAAATTTTCTAATTTTTCCGGAAGGTCGGAAAATACAACCATAAAAGGAATGCTGGCGCCGGGTGCCACATTGACATTGATGTTATGGGCCCCCTCTTTTAAGGTAAGAAGGGTATTAATGTCTGAAATATTCCCTGTTTTAAGCATCTCCTCCGTGATGATATTTCCGCAAAATACATTTTTTATTTTTGCCTCCTCTTTATTTTTTGTGATCAATGCTCCCCGAATTTCAATATGACTATAGGCAATATTTGATGGGTTTTCAATCCGCCCTGTAATGACAAACAGGGTGCCTGCAGTGGAGTTGGTAACAAAACGACCATTCACACTTTTTTGATTGGGAATGGGCTTAACCTCTGATATTTCCGGAATCGGCTTTTTAATATATTCATCAAGAACAGGCAGTTTATAGCCGGTCATGACACTGGCGATATAGGCGCCGATGGCCAAAAGGAAGACCAATAGCAGTATGATAACAGGTATTCTGAAAAAAGATTTCTTTTTTTTCTTTGTGGGTTTTGGTTTTGCAGTTACAATAGGTTTTGGTTTTGCAGTTGCAAAGGGTTTTACGATGACCTTTCGTTCTTTTTTGGGGGGTGGCTCAACTTCTTTGGCCTCTTCTTCAGGCAGGCCTGTTTTTGTCTTGGTTTCTTTTTCTAAACTTTCAACATCTTCTGAAATTTTTTTTTCTGGTGTAACAGAGGATTCTGCTTCGTCAGCTTTTTGGGGGTCAGGCAAAATAATGGATGCCTCATTTTCCGGATCATCTTTTTCAACAACTAAGGGCTCAGGCTCTTCTAAAAGCTCGGGTTCTTCTAAAAGCTCAGGCTCTTCTAAAAGCTCGGGTTCTTCTAAAAGCTCAAACTCTTCTAAAAGCTCAGGTTCGTCAAAAGAAATCGGGTCATCTTCAATGGGCTTAAATTTAATATCATCATCTTTAATCTCTTCATAATTTTCTGTAACTTCACTCTTTTGGGACAGGGTTTCTTCTTCCATGTCAAATGTATTTTCTTTAAAAGAAAAATCATCATCTATTTCAAGGTCATTTTGGTTGAACTCCAGATAGGGATCTTCCATTTCAATATCAGAATCTTTTGAGGAAAGGTCGAGATCTTCCATTTCAAGGTCAGAATTTTCTTTAAAAAGGTCGTCATCATCCAGGTCAGATTCATAATCAAAGTCAGATGCTTCTTCAGCCGCTTGTTCTATCTCCCAGGGTTCCGGGGCTTTGGGGTCTGACTCCTCTGGTTCAGATTGCCAGGGTTCAGGATCCTCTGTATCAGGCTGCCCAGATTCCGACTCTTCGGGTTCAGGTGGCCAGGTTTTCTGCTCCTCTGGTTCAGGCTGCCAGGGTTCGGACAGAACGGTTTCAGGCTCCCGGGGCAATGGATATGCTGTTAAAATATGGTTGCAGACAGCGCAACGACATTTTGAGCCGCCCTCTTTGACAAGAGAATCATCAAGGTTGAAACGGGTTGAGCACTTATTGCAGGTAATAATCATTGAAGTCTCCTTATCCCTATAGTTTCATGTCTTAGATGGCTGGAAGGTTTCTGTATTTTTTATTATAGTCCAGTCCAAACCCGACAATAAATCCTTTTTCAAGTGAAAAACATGAATAATCAACATCAATTTTTACCGCACGTTGCTCACGTTTGTCAATCAAACTGCAAATTTTAATGGACCTGGGATGTAATAATGTGATGTATTCAATCATGATATGACTTATAACCCTGTTTTTTCCAGTTGTTGAATAAGTTTTTTCTGTTCTTCTGTCAGTTTTTTGGGCATGGGTATATTAATCACAACAAAGAGATCTCCGCAACCATTTCCTTTCATTTGAGGAATTCCGTGTCCGGGTATCCGCATCTTTGCCCTGGGATTTGTTCCGGCAGGAACCTTCAGATTGATGGTCATTCCGTCCGGTGTCAAAACTTCTATGGTATCCCCGAGCAGAGCCTGGGAGAGTAAAATCTGTTTTGAGAGCAAAACATCATTGCCTTCAATGGTATATTCCTTTGACGGGATAAGAATAGATTTAATATAGAGATTGCCGGGAGGTCCTCCGTTGGGGCTCATACCCCCTTTTTCAGCAAGCCTGATTTTTTTACCCTGGGTGAGTCCTTTGGGAATTGTTACTTCTATGGCCTTTGCAATGCCGCCCTGATTGATGGTAATGGTTTTTTTAGTACCATTTATTATTTCATGGAGGGTTAAAGGCAGTTCATATTCAATGTCCTGCCCTTTCATGGGCGGTTGTTTCTGTTGGCTAAAACCACCACCCCCCATATTATTGAAAAACGAATTGCCGCCCCTGCCGGAAAAGCCGCCTTGTTGTCCGCCCCTTCCCTGGGAGCTGCCAAACCCGAATTCCTTTAAAATATCACCCAAATCAAAATTTCTGAAAATATCTTCCTGGGAGAATCGTTGTTGAAAATCGGCTGATCCATAGGTGTCATACTGATTTCTTTTTTCAGGATTACTCAAAACAGCATAGGCCTCGCTGATTTTTTTAAATTTTTCTTCCAGGGGTTTATCCCCTTTTGTTTTGTCTGGATGGTATTTCAAGGCAAGTTTTCGATATGCTTTCTTGATTTCAGACACATCTGCTGTTTTTTCAATCCCTAGAATTTTGTAATAATCTTCAGCCATATGGTATCCTTGTATAATTTAATTACATACCCCATAAATAGTGCCTGAACGAAAACCTTGTTCAGGCACGGTTTTAAGTTTTAGGTTTTAAGTTTTAAGCTAAATCCTAAAACCTAAATCCTAAAACAATCTCAGATAGTTGCAAGTCTCTAACCAAAATTGGAAAACTATATTTCTGACTTTTCGTTCAGGCACTAAATAGTAAGTTTTAATCGGTTTAAGTCAAGCTTTGTTTTTTGTTGTAAATGCGGAAATTGCAACCATTAATACTGAGATGGCGGCTGGTGTCATCCCGTCAATTCTAGAAGCCTGCCCCAGGGATTTCGGCAAAACTTGATTCAGTTTTTCCTTTAATTCGTTTGAAAGGCCATGGGTCTGGGAATAATTAAAGTTTTTCGGGATATTAATTTTTTCCAGGTTCTTATATTTTTTTATTTCATTGAGCTGCCGCAGGATATATCCTTCGTATTTTATCTGGATCTCAACCTGGTACTCAGCTCTTTCCAGAACAGGTGAAGGCTGCGGGCAGATTTCTTTGACTGAAGCATAATCAAGCTCGGCTCTTTTCAACAGCTGCTCAAGTTTTACCCCGTTTGTTATTGGATTTGTTTCTTTGGAAAGCAAAAAATCATTAACCTTCCGGGTTGGTTTTATTATGGTTTTTTTAAGGCGCTGGATCTCTTTTGCCGTCTGGGCCTGGATTTCTCTGCAGAAATTTAATGTATCATCATCCACAAGCCCCAGGGCATTTCCTATCCTGGACAATCTTAAATCAGCATTGTCTTCCCTTAGCAGCAAGCGATATTCAGCCCTTGATGTAAACATCCTGTAAGGTTCCTTTGTGCCCCTTGTTACCAGATCATCCACCATAACCCCCATATAAGCCTGGGAGCGGTCAAGGATAAAGGGTTTTTTTTTCTGGATGGCACAGGCCGCATTAATGCCGGCCCACAAGCCCTGGGCCCCTGCTTCCTCATACCCTGATGTGCCATTTATCTGTCCAGCCAGAAAAAGCCTTTTTACTCGTTTGGTTTCCAGGGCAGAAGATAATTCCAGAGGATTGATATAATCATATTCAATGGCATAGGCAGGCCTCATGATGTCTGCTGTTTCAAGACCTTCCACAGACCTGACAACTTTATACTGGATTTCCAAAGGCAGGCTGTTTCCAAGTCCGGAGGCATAAATTTCCTTTGAGTCCATGCCTTCATATTCAAGGATGATATGGTGGCTGTCCCGAAGGGGAAATTTAACGATTTTATCTTCAAATGAAGGGCAATACCTTGCAGAGCTGCCTTTGATATGGCCGCCATAAAGTGCAGAAAATTTAAGGTTGTCCCGAACAATTTCATGGGTTGTCTGATTAGTGCGGCCCATAAAACTGGGCAGCATGGGATTAACAATTTCTGTGGTTGAAAAAGAAAAGGGTTTTGGCAGGCTGTCTGAATTATGGATATCGAATTTGGAAAAATCAATACTATCCGCATGGATTCGGGGCGGGGTTCCCGTCTTCATCCTTCCCATGTTAAACCCAAGCATTGCAAGATTTTGTGCAAGACTGATGGATGAAAATTCTCCAGCCCGGCCAGCCGCAATTTTTGATGCCCCAATGTGAACCATGCCTTTTAGAAAGGTTCCCGTTGCAATGACAAGAGCCTGGGTTTTATATTCAAATCCCGTATGGTCAATGATTCCTGTCACGGTGTTGTTTTCAAGCAAAAGTTCCTGGACCATGGCCTGCTTGAGATCAAGATTTTTTGTTCGTTCAATGACAGCCTTCATATTTTTTGAATACAGGGTTTTGTCATTTTGCGTTCTTGTTGAGTGTACTGCAGGGCCTTTCCGGGTATTTAATGTCTTGTATTGAATGGCTGAAGAATCTGTGATTTTTGCCATCTGGCCGCCAAGGGCATCAATTTCCTTAACCAGCTGCCCTTTTGCCATGCCGCCAATGGAAGGGCTGCAGGGCATGGAAGCGATTTTATCCATGTCAATGGTTAATAAAAGGGTATCACATCCCATGCGGGCTGAAGCGAGGGCTGCTTCGCACCCGGCATGGCCGGCACCGATCACAATGACTTCATATGTTTTAAAGTTAAAATTCATGACGGGTCAGGCATGGGGTCTAAATTCTTTAGAAAAATATGTTTATGGTCATTTTTGCCATAAAAGTGTGGCAATTGAGCAATCAGATCATAACCTGTTTTAAGATAAAATATCCTGGTTGGTTCATATAAAGGGCGGGAAGAGGTTTCTATCCAGATGTTTTTGCCACCCAGAACAGCAATATCCGCTTCTATTAAATGCATCAAACCTTTGCCAATCCCTGCATTTTTCTGGTTTTGATGAACAGCGATCCAGTACAGATCAAAGCTGTCAGCTGTACAAGGCGTTTTTCCATAACACGCAAAACCAATGGGTGTCTCATCTTTTTCTGCAATAATAAATATGTATCCGCTTTTTTCTTCCCCCTTGGCCAGATTTTCTTCCACCAGCTCCTGGGCAACGGCGATCTCATAATCGTAAAAAAAAGAGGATGACAGCAATATCTCCCGGACCGAATCAATGTCCGTGGTTTTTAATTTTTTTCTAAAATTCATTTTTTTAATTTAAATCTTCTAAAATTCTTTTTATCATTGTTTCATTATCATACCCGGCATAGCCTGCAGCTGCAACAAACCCGCTATCAGGTGCAATGCAAGGGTTTCCATTGATTTCCAATATATAGACATTTTCATTGATATCCACTCTAAAATCAATGCGGACATATCCTTTCAGGTTAAATGCTTTCCAGGATTGCTGGCATATCATGGTCAGGTCTTTTTTAAGTTTTTGATTGTTTTCAAGTGTGCCAAATGACCGGTTGGTTTGTTTATACTCATCGCTGTTCACATCCCATTTTGCCTTGTAGCCAACAATTTTTGGTTTGTCGTCAAAATAGCTGTCAAACATCATTTCAGCAGGCGGCAGGATCTCAACGCCATTTTCATGGGCTAACATGCTCACATTGAATTCTCTTCCGTCAATAAATTCTTCAACAAAATAATGAGAACCCGGCAATTGTTTTATCTGTTCAAGTTTGTTTTTTTCTAAAGGGGTAAAGATAAAATCATCACTTATTCCGACTGATGCCTCTTCCCATATGGGTTTGGCAATATAGGTTCTGGCCTTATCCAGTTTTCCAAGTTCATTTATTGAAAAATAATCAGCCGTGGGAATATGATTAAATCGCATTAATTTTTTTGCCAGAACCTTATTTGTGGTCATAAACAGGGCATCCAGGGGAACTCCTGTATAGGGTATCTTTAAAGAATTCAATATGGCCGGCGCAAAATAGATCAATTCACCTTTTCCCCATAGCGACTCCACAAGGTTGAACACAATATCAGGCTGCTCATTTCTGACTTTTTCCATGTCATCCATTAAGCTGCTGCCGACACTATGGCAAACCACCCTGCAGTTCAGCGTTTCACATGATTTTTTTACCAATTCCAACTGATTGATAACATCTATCTCATCAGGGGCATTGCTCAGTATTTGATTGTAAAGAATGACAATTTTTGAGTTCATCAATTAAAATGTCTTGTTATGGCTGATTTTAATATGGCATCAATGATCTGTTGATAAGAGATATTGTTCAGTTGACAGAGAATTGGCAGATCAGAAATAACAGGATTAAGTCCTGCCAGGGGATTTACTTCAATAAAGCTGATTTTGCCGGTCCGGTCAATCTTCACGTCAACCCTTCCCCCGTCCAGACAATTCAAAGCGCGCCATGCGTTTAAAGAAACATATTTGCATTCTTCAAGCAGGTCTCCTTTGACGGGCTCATACGCCACACGACCAACATAATTTTCCTTGTTGTTGTAGGTATAAAAATTTTCAGTCTCTTTATTGTAAATGATTTCCATTGCTCCTGGTACATATGCTGCCTGGCCACTGCCCAGGACCCCCACGGTAAATTCTCTGCCAGGCAGAAATTCCTCCACCAGAACAGGTTGATTAAATTTTTTAAGCAGATTGGTACATACAATTGCCAATTCTTTTTTTGAATTAATCACAGAAGCTGCATCAATCCCTTTTCCTGTTCCTTCGGAAATGGGTTTTGCAAAAAGCGGATATTCAAGAGTTATCTCATTTATATCAGATAATTGAGATACAACATGAAATGCCGGGGTATTTACGTCGCTGTCCCTTACAATTTGTTTTGCAAAGGCTTTATTTAATGCAATTCCCAGGGTAACAGGACCTGAAAACACATAGGGTATTTTGTAGGCATCAAGCAGGGCAGGAACTAAAGATTCACGGCCTTCGCCATATAAGCCTTCTGCAATATTAAAAACCAGATCCCAGCGTTTATTTTCCAGAAGCATTTTCATCAGGCTTTGCACATGGCCAATGCGCTCTGTTTGAAATCCTGCCAGGGCAATGGCCTGCTCAATTCCCTCAATAGTGCTTTCCTTATCAAATTCAGCTGTTTCTTCCAGAGAATAACCCTGTTTTAAATAATCTGATCTAAGGTCATAGGTCAGTCCGATTTTCATAGTTTCTTAACTGCTCCTGTGGATAAATATCCTTGAAAAAAATGTCTGGCATTTACACCAAGGGTTCTGTTTTTATAGCCCCCTTCCTGGACAAATAAAACCGGATACAATAGTTTGCCCAGCAGAACCCCATTATTTGCAAAATCGGCTGAGGTAAGAGACCATGTGCCTGTTGGATCACCCTTTGCAGGATCAAATCCAAGGCTTACGATCAAATAGTCAGGGTTAAACGCTTTTATGGCTTTTATGGCCTTTTTTAAATAAACAAGATACTCTTTGCCGGAAATTGCTTTTTTTAAAGGAAGATTCAAATTAAAGCCTTGTCCCTCACCCTCTCCTCGTTCATCGGCAAAACCTGTAAAATAGGGATATGCAAAAGAAGGATTCCCGTGGATTGAAACCGTAAAAACATCTTTTCGATCATAAAAAATTTGCTGGTGTCCATTGCCGTGATGATAATCAATATCTAAAATTGCAATTTTTCCATATTTTGAAAGAAAATTTGCCGCAATGGAAGAGTTGTTAAAATAACAAAATCCGCCGAACACATCTCGTTCAGCATGGTGGCCAGGCGGTCTTACCAGGGCATAGGCTGTATGGTATCCTTCC
>JACKQG010004384.1_pt1 | contig 16419 bp, 16 predicted proteins | sample 8237621 | NCBI WGS metagenome assembly JACKQG01 (sample SAMN15677084, study PRJNA649215) | marine metagenome | biome: marine; feature: Black Sea; material: saline water; isolation source: suspended particulate matter (SPM) from the Black Sea western gyre | collected 2013-06-09/2013-06-10 | depth...
TCGCTGTGGAAACCATCGTCCGCAACTTTTTCTAGAGTCTGGACGATCATTTCTCCGATTTTGCGCATTTCATTTTCTTTCATTCCCCGTGTGGTCAGCGCGGGAGTGCCGACCCGAATACCGGATGTCACAAACGGACTCCGGGTCTCAAAAGGCACGGTATTTTTATTCACCGTGATCCCGGCTTTTTCAAGCGCCGTTTCGGCATCCTTACCCGTTATGTCCTGAGGACGCAAATCGACCAGAATCAGGTGTGTATCGGTTCCACCACTGACAATTTTATATCCCTGATCGATTAAAAACTGCGCCAGACATTTAGCATTGGCAATCACCTGCTGCTGATAGCTTACAAAATCCGGGCTCAACGCTTCCTTGAAAGCAACTGCCTTTGCAGCAATCACATGCATCAGAGGTCCGCCCTGAATACCAGGAAAAATCTTTTTGTTGACCTCTCGGGCATCTTCTTCACGACATAAAATCATTCCACCACGAGGTCCTCTTAAGGTTTTATGTGTGGTGGTGGTGACGAAGTCTGAATAAGGCACCGGTGAGGGATAAAGCCCCGCCGCAACCAGTCCTGCAGGATGTGCGATATCGGTCATGATTTTTGCCCCGACCTCATCGGCAATTTCTCGAAATTTGACGGGATCAATCACCCTTGGGTAGGCACTCGCCCCCACGATGATCATTTTCGGCTTATTTTCCTGAGCCAGTTTTCGCACTTCATCGTAGTCAATCTGCTCGGTTTCCTGATTCACTCCATAAGCCACAACATTATAGGTGTAGCCGGAAAAGTTTACCGGGCAGCCATGGGTCAGATGCCCACCATGCGACAAGTTCATCCCCAATATCGTATCTCCGGGCTGACAGACCGTGTGATAAACCGCCATATTGGCTTGGGAGCCGGAATGCGGCTGGACATTGGCATGCTCGGCACCAAATAATTTTTTTGCCCTTTCAATAGCAAGGTTCTCGGCGATATCTACAAACTCACAGCCTCCGTAATAACGTTTGCCCGGATAGCCTTCGGCATATTTATTGGTCATGACCGAACCCTGGGCTTCCTGCACCGCAGCACTGACAAAATTTTCAGAGGCGATCATCTCAAGGGTATTATTTTCGCGCTCGGTTTCATCTCTAATGGATTGAGCGATCTCTGGATCAAAATCGGCAAGTGACACTTTAACTATCTCCTCGAATTAAAGATTTTCTTTGGACTTTAAAGAAGCATCTATTTGATTGATTTTATCGAGCCGCCTTTGGTGGCGTCCCCCTTCAAAAGGCGTGTTGAGCCAGGTATTGACAATTTCAGCGGCTAAGCCCTTACCAATCACCCTGCCCCCCATGATAAGAATATTGGAGTCATTATGTTCTCGGCACAATTTAGCGGTGTACAAGTCTGCACACAGAGTCCCACGAATTCCCGGATAGCGGTTGACCACAATGGACATGCCTATGCCCGTGCCACAGATCACAATCCCACGAGCGACTTTTTTTTCAGCAACCGCTTCAGCAAGCTTTATACCGTAGTCAGGGTAATCCACAGAATCTCCGCTATGCGGACCCAAATCATCCACATCCCAACCGGCATTTAAAAGGTAGGCCATAATACTTTCCTTAAGATCGAATCCACCGTGATCGGAAGCGATAGCAATTTTTTTCATAACATATTCCGGTTAAAAATCTATTGAGACCTCATCAAATTTGAGGAGAATGGTCGAGTGATGAAATATGTGCCTGGGTGGGAGGCTAATTATGGGACAGTTTAACTCAAATGAGATACTAAATAAAGAAACAGATTTTGTCAACCAGGCAGGTCATCATGGCTATTAAGTTGTAATTGCTAATAAAACATTTTAAAATGAGAAAGGTATATAACCAATTTAACCTACCCTATGTGGAAAAACATATTTCTTGAGTCCTGCATACTTTCCGCCCTCATCTTCGGGGGCTTTTATCTCAATGCCGCTCTATTGCAGGACGAGCTTTACTCTGAGGATAATAATAAAGTTCATATCAGCGGTATCCCATACACCGTAAAAAATCATATCAGCGGTCAAATATCTGAAGAAAAATCTCCAGCTCATATCTCTGGCATGGTCACACCTGCGAAAGAAAGCCCCGCATTTGAATCCCCGTGACTCTGATCGCCAATCTCAGACAGGCTTAAATCCAGTTCTCAACATTAAGATGTGAAAATTCTCACTCCCATTCTAGCCCTCTACTTTCTGGTTCTTTTTCCGGCGGTCCATATTGCTTTTTCCGGTAACAGATTTATTTATGAGTTCTGGCCAATCCTGTATTTTGCCATCACTCTGGCTCTGGCTCTCGTCTTTAAACGTATATCCCTGCAAGAGCTAGGCTTCAGGAGCATATGGAAAGCCCTGGCCCTAGGCGCTCTATTAGGAATGCTTCCTGTCATCAGTGTGCCCCTGCTGGATGGCTTGCTGGTGAAAGCAGGTTTGTCACAATCAGAGTTATTTGCAGGAGCCGACCTGAGAATTCCCGATGAAATGGGGTTTGACATGTCTTTTTCTGCAAACATTTTCACCGCCCTCATCGTTCCATTTCTTGACCAGGTGTTCGTGGTCGGTCTGGTCGTTAATAGCTTGCTAAAAAAACAGCAGACCGGGCAAGCTATTATTGGCGGCGGCCTGATATACAGCCTGTGTCACTTTAAACCGAGTTTGGGGAATTTGTTTCTAGGGATGATATCAGCAGGACTGTTAAGGGCTACCGGATCAATAATAGCCCCGATTCTCGTGCATACAGGTTTTGCCATAGCAGAAATCTTAATCGTGTTTCAGTATCCACGATTGATCTCCATCCTGGTATTTTTTGTTTGATCAGGAAGCTTTACGAGATTTTTTAGAGGTCTGAGCTTTACCTGCCTTCGCCGCCCTTTGCGCCGCTTCTTTAGAGGCTTTTTTAGCGGCGGCCTCTGCTTGCATTTGCTTGAATGCCTGCTCCCGGTTTTTGGGGTCCTCAAAAAACCGGGACACCACAACACCAAACTCATACAAAGCATAAAGCGGGAATGCCAATAACACCTGGGTGATAATATCGGGTGGGGTTAGCACTGCGGCCAGAGCAAATGTTCCGAGAAACGCCCATTTGCGATAAAGCTTCATCTTGACGGTATTGACCACCCCGAACTTGGTCAACAAAACCATGAGGAGCGGAGTTTGAAATGCAAAAGCGAAGGCCAGAATCATCTTCACAACAAAGGAAAAATAAAAACCAATGGTGACCTGCATTTTCCACCAGTTAGTGCCGTAATTCAGTAAAAACTTCAAGCCCAGAGGAACAACCAGGAAATAACAAAACAGGCCACCAAAGAGGAAGAACGCTGTTCCGAAAGCGACAAATAATGCGGTGACCTTTTTTTCCTTTACTTTCAAACCCGGAGCGATGAACCCCCAGACATGAAACAAAATCCAGGGCATAGAAATGAATATGGACCCCATAAAGGAAACCTTCATAGCAGTAAAAAAGGGTTCCGTAGGTGTTATAAAAGTGAGTTCAGCATATTGTTTGGGTAGCGGGTCTTGCAACCACAACAGAAGAAAGTCGATGAAATAAAAACAAACACCAAAAAATATCGCAACAACCAGAGTCACCTGTATCAGCCGGTTTTTAAGCTCTATCAGGTGATGGGTGACAGGTATCTTCTCTTTAAAATCTATCTCTTTAACCTTAACCACAAATTTCCTCGCTGGACACTTTTAAGCCCGAACCTAATGAAAAGTGAGAACCCAACAGATAATGCTACGTCCCCGCAACTTTTTGAGTTTTCACGCGTTATTTTGATCCGCCATCTTACTCAATTGACAGAATAAATTCAATAACCTTTCTCAAACAATATTTCTATGTATTACAGCCTGACATATAAAAACCAGGATCGCAATCCGGCACTATCAGTAATTATCCCTGCTTTTATGCGGATTCCCCAATTAATATTGATTACAAGCATTAAATAGTAGATAATAAATCAAATTTAGTTACATGATGAATATCTTTTTCCCTTTAAACTCAAAGGGAGAGGGTCTATGGACTCGAAGAACGCCGGGTCAATTTCAAATTGAATGTCCCTTAACAACCATAAAGTCACAGGTATCAGAGTCCTCGATATTGCCGAAGAAGGTGCAAAGGCCATAGAGACTATGGTGAACAAGGTCATCCATGAGATGCACCAGCAAAAGACCCCAATCATAGATATACAAGTGACCGACACAAACTGTTTTTTAATACTGGGTGAAAAAAACGCTGACTGAACAGGCGGGAGTAGCTCAGTTGGTAGAGTGTCAGCTTCCCAAGCTGAATGTCGCGGGTTCGAATCCCGTCTCCCGCTCTTTAATAAAACTATATTGAACTCTAAATAATGCGTATTCCAAAAGAACTCACCGAACTTCTCTCCAAAAAAATTGTCAAATCCTTGATCGATCAAAATCTGATTGTCTGGGAGGAGTCTCCCGAAAAATTGCAATCCGTTATCAACGAAATCATTATTGAAGACCTCATGGTTGAAGACCAACTCAACGAAGAAGTGAAAACCTTGCTTGAATCCAAAACTCAGGAGCATGAAAGAGACATGATGGATTATGGGCGGGTGTTCCAGATGGTGAAATCAAAATTAGTCCGTGAGCGCGGACTTATCCTTTAAATTCCTGAAAACTATGAAAATCAGCCGAGATAAAATCAATCACATAAGCAGTCTCATCGTCCGCGATTTTGCCAAACGCGATGAACTCGATTATAAAGTCGACCTCAATGACATCCGTCTGGATATCACGCGAGTCATGACAGATTATCTTCAATACGATGATAAAGCCGATGCAGAATCCCGCCGCATATTAAACACCTATGCCAACGCACCCCGCGAAGGCTCGCCTGAATGGGACATCATGTATCAGAAACATTTTGATGAATATATGAACAAGCACGGATTATAGGTTCTCAAGACTACCCTCAGTTCTTCTTTCAGGATTAATAACTTCTTCAGCAATCAACGCTTCTCTTGGTTTCGAATACGTCCCCGGCAAAGCATGACCCTGGGACCTTCTTCACCTATCTCAGTCCATACGGCATACACACGCCCACCATTGCCTTTAAACAAATAGGGGTAAACAACACCACCCCCGGTAGATGGGAGGGCAGAAGGGTCTGAAATACTGACATCCCCATTGACTTGCACCAGCCAGGCCTTGTCAGGTCCCCATCCACCTTCCAGTTTTGGATCACGGCCCTGAAAAATGACCCAGGCGTCTTTTCCTATCACTGTGATATCCGGGTGATTGGCATCCAGGACAGACCCTTGTAAATTTTCTACAACCTGAAAAGATTTTCCTTGATCGGAGGAATGAGCAAATTTCAAACTGGCCTTGTCATCTTTTCCCGTGTACCAGGTGAGAAGCAATTTGCTGCCTACGTACTTCATTGCGGGTCCAGAATGAGCACAGCCATTAATTTTCCAACCCGCCTCTGTGATCTTTACCGGTTCGCCCCAAGTCTTGCCACCGTCTAACGAAGTCGCAACCACAATGATTCTTTCATTGTCTTCATAGACATGACGCCAGGAAGCAAATATTTCCCCGTTATCGCCAAAAGCCAGTGCGGTACGGCAACATGGACAAACATCACCAGCAATCCTTATATTTTCCTCAAAAGTTTTTCCCTGGTCTATAGAACGGGCAATGTAGACAGAAGAAGTTCCCGGTTTGCCAGTTTTTTTATTCCGACCATCCAACCAGGCCAGATAGATAGCACCATCAGGGGCAACCTCCATGGTGAAAAACGATTGTGAGGATTTTCCCTCATCGTCATTCACACGAAGGGCAGGACCAAAGCTTTTACCAAAATTCATTGAACGGGCGAACTTGATATCCCGTTCACTCACCCATGCGGCAAATATACCTCGACCTTTACCTTGCCTGAGTTTTGGACCATTCTCTCCATGAGCACTGACTCCTCCCGCCTCCAGGTTAACAGGAATGGTCCCTGAGAAACGGTCACCAATATTTTTTGTGTGAGTGATAAACAGGTTCTGCTTTCCATCTTTGTTATGAGCCGCATAAAGTAAGGTCATCGATTCAGAAGTTCTTACCAGCAGTTGACCATCATTGCCTTCAACAACAGGTTTTGGCACAGGCTCCCAAATAACTCCAGAAAAACTCTGCTCTGGTTGAGCACTACTGTTATCAAGAGTGAGGTTTCTTCCCGGTCCAGCGCAGGAGATCAGGAATATCCCGCTCAGGAGGAATAATTTTATAATGTTATTTTTCAGCATGACGTTAATCTCCGGTCTTTTAAGGCAACGGTAATTTAGAAATTTTAAGGGTGGAAAACGCCCTGGACCAAAAAATAAAGTTGAGGTCCGGGCGTTGACCATTCCTTATCGTGTCTATTTAGGAGGAGACAGACACGATAACCAGAAAGCCCCCTGACCAACCTCAAGGAACTTCCCAGAGTGCAACGTATTGAGAAGCAGTGAGTCACCATTCATACTTCTCAGCACTACCAGAAAAAACTGAAGTCCAAATAATGGCCTCAGATTAGTATCAAATAACTCACATGAAATTCCATTTCATATCAACCGTATATGTTCTATTTGGAAATTGGTGAGGCCCTGTAAATGCTCCCTCATCAGTGAGGTTATTGATGCCAAACGAAGCATTTAAATGTTCATGTCTGTAGGTCGTTTTAAGATCCATGAAAAAATATTCGTCCTGCCCACCCGTGCCTGCGAGGATGTCATCATTCTGAATTCGACCAAACGCTTTATCCTGCCATCGGGCGGCAATCATGGCATCCCAGTTATCATGCAAATGATAAACCGATTGCATCTTGATTCTGAAGTTGGGTATGCGTGGCATTTCGTTACCCTCAACAGCAGTATTTCCCCTATGCTCACGGATTTCAGCGTCTACATAGGTGAGATTGAAGTCAAAGTCATGCCTGGGAATCAGGAAGTCTCTTCGCTTCAAAACCAGTTCAGCACCTCTTGTACTGACCTTGTCAATATTAACGAATGTCGAAACGGTGGTACCACTGGTATCATCCTGGTCATTAAAAATCGTATCTGTCACATCGTCCCAAAAGAAACTGACCTGGGTGGTTGCCTTGGGATGAAAATTTCCAAGCATTACAGTAATATGTGTTCCCTTCTCAGGCTTCAGGCCAGGGTTTGAGATACTATTAGTATTAAATGTAGATATATTCGAAAACAGTTCCTCCGGTAACGCAAAACGCGTTGCCCGGGCTACGGAAGCTCTCAAATCCCACTCCGGGGTGGGTTTAAAACCTAAAGAAGTTTTAGGGGAAAATGCCGTTTCATCCATCTCACCATGGCCTCCAATTTCATTAGCCGTAGTATGCTTAAACCCATTAAAAGAACGCCAGGATTCTGCTCGTCCGCCAACCTGCAGGTCCCATTTAGGAGCAAATTCCCAACCCAGGTTGCCATGAACCGCGTGCGTATCGGTCTGACCCCCGCTGGACCCACCGAATGTACCTTCATCTCTATTGGACTTCTGCCAGTCTGGGAGACCCGTGTAGGTTGCCAACTTCAATTTGGCGTGGTCGTAGTGATAGCCACCCTCAAAAGAAAGATCGGGCCGATCAAGAAATTTACTTTTATCAAATCTCAATTCCAACAACTGCCATCCCGTTTCTGTCAACTCTGTCAATCGCCCACGATTGTCAAAGGCGGGAGAGTCAGGATTTTGGTCTGAATCTCTTGCGTCATCCTGCAAAACCACATAGGCACTCAATAAGGCATCATAGTTCCATCCTGCACCAAATTCACCACTGACACCTAACCCTGCAAGCAAGTCCTGTTTGTCCTGCTTGGTAACATCAAAATCATTTTCCACCACGGTTAATTGTTTGCCATTTAAATTCAGAGCCCCGGCCCAAATTTTATTTCCAGCAGCATCTCTGAGGTAGTTATTCACATTGAGCTGGTCTCTATGACGGTCGAGAAATCCAATCATTCCCCTTAATTTAAACTGGGATGAGACTTCATAGTTCATTTTCAGTTTGAATAAATCATTGACACTACTTTCCTCCCCAGTATCAGAAAAAGCTATAGAATCACGCACTCGCGGATCTATAAAATTAACGGCACCTGTCACCGCCGTTCCAGCCCCGCCTGTCGTGACACCATTTTTTTCTAGAAGATCCGTTGGTTGAGTCTGGCTATCTAAACGATTGTAAAACATATAGTAGGAAAGCTTGCCAACCTTGTTACCATAGGAAAAAAATGTCTTGTAACCGGGTGCATTGCCCTTGCTTTCACCCAACTTCCAGTCCTGCACCCAACCGGTAGTTTGCAAAGCCCATTCTTCTCCCTGAGGCTGCCGCGTAGAAATATCAATCACTCCGCCCATAGCGTTACCGCTGTACTTGGGAGAGAAAGGACCATAAGTGATATTGACATGATCGGTTTCATCGGGCGCAACAAAGTTCCATTGAGGAGCACCATTAAATCGGGTGCGCAGCATACTATGCAGGGGGAATCCATCGACAAAAAGCATATGGCGTGCGGTTTGAAAATTACCATTTCCCCGCATCGAAATAACCCCGTTGGGATCGCCAATGTAGCGCCGGCGAATTTCCAGACCAGGTGCGTAGCGAACCGTATCTTCAATGCTGATCGTATTGATCGTGTCTATTTCAGCACGATCGACCCTGAACTTGTAGGTGGGTATGGGCATGAAATCAACAAAAGTATCTCTAAGCTCCGCTTTGGGAGCCGCGACAAGCAATTCATCTAAAATTATACTTTTATTATCAGCAGCTCGCACCACACCCGTATAAAAAAGACCCAAAACCAGGACCAAAAATAAAAACTCACTTCGTATAGAACAGCGCACAGAAAAACCTCCCAGCAGAACGCAGAAATTTTTAACTCACATAATATTCCACTCCAGAAATTGAATCTCAACGGGGTGATAACAAGCGGAGATCAAAAACAAAACAACTCAACCTGACAAAACAAATGGAGTTCGAGTTATGAAAGGGAAATTATGCTGAATTTTATTTGGGAATTACAAAAATGGAGTTAAAGAACTCTGGGAGGAGGGTCCAGCGAATCGGCGAAGCGATGATAGGCTAATAAGAGCGTCGAAGTGAGTTTTTCATTTGGTGAAAGATGAATCAACGAAAGAAAACTCATTTCAGCAAAATCATTGCTGAAAGATGCTGCATTAAAGATTGGGTCAGATGCTTTACCACCACAATCTGTAGCGATACTAGTTGTTTGACCCCTATCAGTTTTTAAATGAGGACAAAATGCCCGATCCGTATGTCCTTTTAAAAGACAGTGTAGCGATCGAACTTCTTTTTTTCCATCAAAAGGCGAGGCTATAGTGGGCTGATGCTGCTGATGGTCGCCGTGTTGATGAGACTTTGCCAGCGCATTACTCGCGCCTAAAAGAGACCACACCAAAAGCACAATCAATAGTTTTCGATTTAAAGACATAATTATAAATGGAAATTATTGCTATTAAAAAAAAGCACTATAGGAGCGATAGAGCCTAATTGTCAACATTTTATTCCCACTTTCTCAGTCAAAAATGAGTCAGCAGCCAAAAATTGATTCACGTTTTACTTGACCAGTTGCTTTTGAAACCGAGTGATTTCTCCCTCAGAAAACTTGAAATGAAAACTGAAGTAGTTTGAAGACTGGTTTTTCATGTACCTTAAAATTTCTACATACTTGCCAAACTTCAAAGAAAGTTTTTCCAGTACATCGGACAAGCCCGAGCGCCCTCCCCTTGCATTCCTCAAGCTACAGGCCGCGGCATTGTAATACGATTCTCCCTTATCAAAATATTTTTCGCCCAGAATATTCGTTTCAGAACTAAACAATCCCAAATGAAAAAGAAGAAAGTCGGCATTGATTCTGAAAGCCTGGTATTTCTGAGATTGAAGTTTTAGGTCAATGGCTATTTGTCCTGCATCAGAATTGGTGCCCACTAGATATTGTTTTGCCAGAACTGTCGATTTGGGGTTCACCATTTCAGCAAGCATCAAGCTGATGTATTGATTGACATCTTCTTCATACTCTAAATCATTATTTTTGATTTCTTTTTCGTGAGTCTGAACCCAGGTTTTGTTTCTTCCTTCTTCATAAATAGGATCGTATTCACTACTGGAGGGTTTATTGTCACCGATCCGCGCTCTTAGAAAATGGTCAGAAAAGTAAGATTCTGTAGTGTCCGTTTCCCTGCTATCAATGTAAGCAAATTGAACTGGCATGCAAACCTCCTGTCAGAAAAGTTAACCCAATCAGGCACCTTTACAGGTTTGCATAAACTGAGATGATTTCAACATTTAAAGACACTTAGAGGCAAATTTAGCAGCCAACACACGAGCCTGCTAACAACTCAATTATTTTATGTTCCTTGAGTTTGCAAAAAATATAGGGCGGAAGTCATACAGCGGAAAGAAAAAAGAACCAGCACCTCGAGGCCTGAAAAAGCCTGTATCGAGGTGCTGGGTATTGTGAACCTAGACCTTGAACTTGCTGACCAGTGTTTGCAGTCCAACAGCCAGTTTTGATAACTCCTGGGTGGCCTGCTGACTCTGGGAAACGCCGGATGAAGTTTCATTAGCCGCCTGGGCTACACCGGCAATATTTTGATTGATCTCCTCACAGCCTCGGGCCGCCTGGGCAACATTACGCTCCATTTCCGATGTTGTCGCAGTTTGCTCCTCCACAGCGCTTGCTATGGTGCTGGAGATATCATTGATACGATTAATAATTTCACTGATCGATCCGATGGCCTCAACCGAGTTTTTTGAATCTGTCTGAATGGTTCCGATTTTCTTACTGATCTCATCAGTGGCCTTCGCTGTCTGATTTGCCAGTTCCTTCACTTCATTGGCGACCACTGCAAATCCTTTACCAGCTTCTCCGGCACGAGCGGCTTCGATAGTAGCGTTGAGAGCCAACAAGTTGGTTTGCTCAGCGATAGAAGTGATGACCTTGATCACCTGACCAATCTCATCACTGCTTTGCCCTAACTTGGTGACATTCTCATTGGCGTTCTTGGCCACCTGAACCGCTTCGCCCGCTACCCGTGCGGCCTCAGTAGCATTTCTGGATATTTCACGGATGCTGGCACCCATTTCTTCCGTACCCGTTGCTACAATCTGAACACTGCTGCTGACTTCCTCGGAAGCTCCCGATACCACATTGGCTTGAGCTGAAGTTTCCTCTGCGGCGGCTCCCATCTGCTGGCCTGTGGCCGTCAACTCTTCAGCTGAACTACTCAAAACCTGAGCCGATTCCGAGATACTTGATATATCGTGCTTCAGGTTGTCCAGCAATGTCTTCAAACCCGCAGCCATCTGGCCGATTGCGTCCTCTCCGTTCATAGTGATAGTATGAGTGAGATCGCCTTGCGCCGCCGCACCCACCACCACTAACAAGCTATCAACTTTTTGTTTCAATTCCTCCGCCTGCTTTTGCTCTCTCTCTGCTTGTTCTCTCTCAAGCCGGGCTTTTTCTTCAGCACTTTTTCTTTCTTGTTCTGCTTGATCCAGCTTTAGAGCTTCTTGCTCTTTTGCAACGCGTACCATCTCGGCATCGTTTTTAATTTTTTCCCTAAGGGCATTGACCATAACTTTGAAGGATTCTGCCAATTCACCCTTGAGATCGTACTTTTTATCCAAATCACCTTTTGCAATGTCTCCGGCCTGAGAAGCAATATTCCGCATCGCTTCACTCATCTCATTATAGGTCCCCTGTAATTCACCTATCTCATCGCTGGAAGTAATTTTCAAAGCGTCATTTCTTAAATCACCATCGGCGATTTTCCGCATCGAACCTGCAATCTCCCGGATACGTCTTGAGAAACTGGTGGCAAAAAACAGTGCAATGATGAGGATGCCCACAACCAGACCTACACCCAGAAAGATGCTGGTCTGACGAATAGATCTCTGTGTCGCAAAAGCCTCATCTTCATCAATCTCCGCTAGGATGCCCCATTTCAACCCAAGAATATCAACCGGTGCATAAGCACTTAAGACTGAAATCCCTCGATAATCAGGGAAAACTTTAAAATCCGTTTTGCCTTCTAGACTGGCCATAGATCCAGGAGTTTTAACTTCACTGATACCTATGCTCGTTTTCAAAGCTTTCTGCTTTTCAATATTCGAGGACTCCACACCTAATTCCTTGAGGAATTTAAAATATTCATCGGGAGCCTCAATCAGGAAGCGAGAGTTATTTCTCATTTTATGATCCTGTCCCACCAGATAGACCTCGCCGGAATCACCCAGCCCCACACCTTTCCAATTATTATTGCTGGTCATTACATCATTGATCCTATCAACAGGAGCCTGAAAAATAAGAACACCGGTCATTTCGCCGGTATCAAAAACTGGCGAGGCAATGAAAGATGCCGAGGCATTATAAGAAGGCTCATAAGGCGCAAAATCTTCAATGACCACCGCGTCGGGACTATTCGCCGCCAGGGCTCTTCGGAACACCTTTCCTATGCCCGTGTCTTTATAGGGCCCGGTTTTCAGATTGGTGGCATAATCCACTTCCTTGAATACACTGTAGACAATGGAACCTGTATCGGCATCAACCAGAAAAATATCATAATAGCCAAATTCCTCCAGAAACTGACGGATTGTCGGATGATATTGTTCATGTATTTGGCTATACATCGTCCTATCACTGGCCGCGTCCAACTTATGTTTCTCTCCAATCGGGTGAGAATTTTCTGAAATATAAAGTCCTTGTAAAATTTGCGAGGCCTTGCCTTTTGGTATCCAACGATCTATAGCCTCGTCTCCAACACCTGGAGTGTTAGCCTGCTGGTAAACATAACGCTCACGAAGTTTGCTGGTTACTTTTCCAATATCTTCTGCCACCGTCTGTTGTTCCACCTGCTTAAAAGCTGTGGCAAATTTATCCATCGCGTCCACCACCATAAAACTTTTAGAAAAAGTGCTGGCCTGTGCGGCAATATTCTTAAAATAATTTTCAATCTGAATCCTCTTGGTTTCACGTAGGGACACCAAACGTTCTTTATTGGTTTGCAAAGTCAGGTCACTAATTTTTCCGGCTGAGTAAAAATAAAAAATCACAAATGGTGCTAACCCAATCAAAATCAGTAAACCTGAAATCTTCTGCTTAAGCCCGAACATTCCAACGCCTCTACTTTTTTGCGCCCCATTCTTTTCCATAAGATGTCCTTTTAATAAATATTTTTTTTAAAATAAAAATTATTTATATCCACTCAATTTGAATGCGATATCTATTTTTTGGTCGAATTATTTTTGAGTAAGCACAAGTTAAATATGCGCCATAAATAAAGGGTTGAATAGTCCTAAAACACACTTGTCAAATATTCGATATATACTTATTTTCCATGAAAATCTATCGCAGTCAATGGATAAATCTAGAGTGTATTTAAAAACTTATTTATCAATGGGTTGAGAAATTACTATGCGGAAATACGAAGTTTAACTGGATAGCTTTATCGCTTGGGAGTGGGCTTCATCATAGATTGTTTTAACAGGGACTTTCTTTTTGAGAGAGATTTTCTTGCAATCTTCGTACTCAGGAGAAACTTGCACAATCTTTCCGTTTAATTTACCGATTTTTATTTTGACGGGACCCCATGAGGTCTTCACCGTATTCATTTCACGCTCTAAAATTGCTCTTCCAACCCGAGAAAACCGAACTCCAAAACTAGACGTTTCCTGCATAAGAATTTCTGTCATTGCCTGCCTATCTTTCTCAGTGGAAAGAACCGAAATTTTGTTGGCGGGACGACTTTTTTTCATAATAATGGGGGTCAAATAAACATCCAGAGCACCGGCTCTGAATAAAGAGTCCATGGCCGCTTCATAAAACTCAGGATTCATGTCATCGATATTGGTTTCGATCAAAACAAGCTCTTCATCAGACTCCCCACAAACCTCCCCCAGAATAACCCTGAGCATGTTTGGCATTTCCTGAATGATGTGGTCCCCAGCCCCATAGCCATCGTTGATAATTTTCATGGTGGGAAGGGATCCAAAATGATCGGCATAAAAACCGATCATTGCCGCTCCTGTTGGAGTGGTTAGTTCTTTTTTAACTCCACTGGAGAAAGTGGGGATACCTTTCAATAGTTTCAATGTGGCAGGAGCAGGAACGGGCAGATAACCATGAGCGCATTGCACAAATCCTTCACCTACATTAAGGGGGGAGGCATAAATCTTGTCGAGCTTTAAGCTTTCAATAGCGACCACTCCGCCGACAATATCCACAATCGAGTCCACAGCCCCGACCTCATGAAAATGAATCTTTTCCATAGTGGTTTTATGGACAGCCGCCTCAACCTGAGCGATACGCTTAAAGATTTCCTGGGAGTTTTTTTTTGCCGTTGCAGACAGGTCCGAATTGGCAATCAGTTTTTTGATGTCGGAGTATTTTCGGGCCGGATGATGAGAGTGCCGGGATTTCTCTACGCTGACCTGTGCTTTGGTTCCCGCAATGAGACCGCGCCGAACTTTGCTGTGCTTGAGTTTGTAGCCCTTGAGATCGAGGGTTTGCAGGGCCTTGCGGATTTCCCCAGGAACCACCCCCAAATCAAACAGGGCTCCCAGAATCATGTCACCGCTGATACCGGAATAACAATCAAAAAAAGCAATGCGGAGGGATTTCACAGTGTTTTATTTATTTTTGAAAGAAGCTTCAAACAAATCCTTGATGGCTTTTTTACCGTTAGCGTTTAGAAAACGGGTTCCGGTTCCGGCAAAGTTTTTACATTTTATTCTAGGCTGCTTTTCTGTTTTCCAGGAATCGCCATTCCACTTGAACCAAAAGTCCTGTTCCTGATCAAAAACGTGAAGAGGCTTATTACACAGTTTACTGAATTCTGCCCCCCAACCGGTACCCCCTTTGACCGTACCGTCATCGAGAATCTGTCCCACCACAAACACCTCTTCGGCGCAATTGATCTGATGCCAAATGCTCTGCAAAACTTTTTTGAACAACTTGCCCGTATTGAATTTACGATTCATCAACTTGGAGATATAAGCCAGGCTGACATCTCCTTTAAGCAATTCATCGGTGGTCAACACCCTCACCCCTCGTGAGCGAAAGATTTTGTGACCCTCAAAAGTCAAATTCACTTCCTGAGCACCCACCTTCTCGCTCTGTTTACCAAACTCGGCCTCGGCACCTTGAGCACCACCACTGTATAAAACAAAATTTTGTGGTTTCATTTTATTCTGGGAATTAAAGGTTGAAAATTTCTACTCGTGGAATTCAAATTATCAAAAGGATCAGGGTTTGGAAAGAACTATTAAGCGGAGAGTCTCTGTTGAAAAATTACGAGATTGCCGCCTACCACAACAGTAGTCATAATGAGTCTGAGGGAATGGTGCTTGCAGCTTAAACTTTCTTGAAGAAGCGGCTTAGAATGCCCTTCTTTTTCACCTTCTGCGCATGATCGTGGACGAGATCCTCCATGACTGTGGCCTTTTCCTGATTCTGGTCGATGAAGAGCTGAATGAGAATATGGCAGGAATGGCATCCTCCACCGGCCTCGCAGACTCCTGTGACGGAATCAATATCTTTTAAATCGCCTTTGGCAATGGTATTTCGAATAGTGCTCTCAGTAACCTGATAACACTGGCAGATGACTTCGTCTATTTCAACAGCAGGAGGAAGATTCATGAATTCAAAGCAATAAGTGTGAGCCCATAGAATGATAACGATTCTCATTATTCTAACTCAATCGTTGTCCGCTGTCTACTGGGTAACGCTTTAAATATTTGCTCCGGGGATTCCTGAAAAGCATTTAATTAATTAAAATTTACACAAACCTAATACCGGGTTCGATTGCATTTTTGACAATATCACTCTGACAAACTATTCCCAAAAGTTGCCCCTCCTTGCAAATCGGTACACGGGTAATTTCATTTTCCACCATAACTTTTATTAGACTATAAACTGTTGAACCTATTTCAGCGGTAATAATGTTATTTGTCATAATCTCTTTAGCAACGGTGCCGCTTGGTTCCTTACCTTGACAAACTGCCATCATTAAATCTTTCATGGAAATCATACCAATAACCCTATCGGACTCATCTATAACAGGTAAGCCTTGATAACGATAGATCATCAACTGGTCCATAATTTCTTTCATGGAGGAATGCTGATGGGCACAGGTAACAGGACTTACCATGATTTGTTCAACATTTATGCTTTTGAAATATTTTATCGTACTCATGAGTCTTTGCTAAAAAGGTTTAAACTCCCACTTTAGAGTTATGCTCATTTCTGGTGTATGAGGAATGAGGAGGCGGCGTCCCCTTTGTTGTAAAATTGTTTTCTGTGAAAAAAGCAATTCAAACAAAGGAGGCACCACCATGAGTAAGGATAATGTTATTTCTCTTGAGAATCCA
>JACKQG010004385.1_pt1 | contig 16415 bp, 16 predicted proteins | sample 8237621 | NCBI WGS metagenome assembly JACKQG01 (sample SAMN15677084, study PRJNA649215) | marine metagenome | biome: marine; feature: Black Sea; material: saline water; isolation source: suspended particulate matter (SPM) from the Black Sea western gyre | collected 2013-06-09/2013-06-10 | depth...
AATATTCAGCCAGCACGGCGGTGATGAGGTCGGGTTGCACAAAGCGTCCCTGTTCGTCGATGAACATGACCCGGTCGGCATCGCCGTCAAAGATCAGGCCGATGTCGAGTCCGTTGTCTTTCACCAGCTCCTTGAGCTCGGCGCAGTTTTCCTCTTCGAGCGGGTTGGGCGGATGGTTGGGGAAGGTGCCGTCGATGTCGTCGTAGATATACTGCGGTTTGTTTCCGAGCAGTTCTTTGATCAGCAGACAGGCCATGCCGTTGGAGCAGTCGACGCCGATCTTCAGTTTGGAAAGGTCGGGCAGGTACTGGCGCAGAAAGTCGAGGTAGCCGCCGCGCACATCCATTTCTGAAACGGTTCCTCGTTTTTCAGCCGGAACAACGACCCCTTCGGCGCACATCGTTTCGAGGTCGGACAGGCCGGTGGAGTAATCGACGGGCAGGGCGCTCGTTTTGCAGACCTTGAGTCCGTTGTATTTCGGCGGGTTGTGCGAGGCCGTAATCATCACGGCCGCGTCGAAGCCTTGGGTGGCTGTGGCGAAGTAAACGGTCGGGGTGGTGCATTGTCCGATAGAAACCACATCCGCGCCTGCGGATGTGATGCCGTCGCACAGCGCCTCAAACACTTCCGGCGAGCTGGCGCGGTCGTCGCGGCCCACCAGCACGCGGTCGGCATTCAGCAGTTTGGGTAGAAAAAAACCGATTTTCCGAACATCGGAAGATTCGAAGTCGCGCCCATAGACGCCTCGGATGTCGTATGCTTTAAATGCTTTCATAGAGTTCATTTATAAGTTCTCCGTCATCGGTTAATCAGTAAAAACCGCTTGAAAAATTAGACACCTGCGTTTTCCCGCCAAACCATACCTTGCAAGGTATGGTTCAATATCGGGATGCTTGAATAATTACTTTCGATAGCGCCGATGCCAGATGACCCGCTGGTTTTGCGTTGTGATATCGACCGTCCTTGAAGACAACATAACCCCGCGCCTCCAGTTTCCGAATATGCCGGGCGATGGCGGAAGAGGACATTCGCGACTTTTGAACCAATTCTTCAACAGAAGAGGGGGTTGTTGCAATTCGCTGAATCAGCTCAATACGTCGCTGATGGGTACATCCCGTTGCTTGCCGGATAATGGATTGATACGGAGTTCCAACGGAAAGGCTTTTTTTCAATGCGGCCTGCACCGAAAGGATGTGCGCCGGCGCATATTTTGATCCGAAGCTGTAGTGAACCATTAAGCCGGTCCGATGTGCGGAAATCAGATGCTCCTCGCACAAACGTTTCAGCTGTGTGCTGGTCGCTGAAGGGGTAAGCCCAGTCTCCGCAGCCAGATCCTTAACGCATTGCGCGGGGTCTTTCAAAATCAGTTTCAGAAGATGGAGACGGTTCTCATTTGCAATCACGCGACACGTCATCCAGAGCCAGTATATTGAATTATCCATACGTACGTCTCCTTGTAGAAAAACCATACGTTGCAAGGTATGGTTTAGTCAATAACGAGAACGTAATGGGTCCTTCTGTTCTACCTGACTGATTATCCAAAAGGGGCAGGGTTGGGGGAGGGTCAGTATGGGTTTGGTTGAGGATTACGGAAGGCCCGAGCTCTTCATGAAACAATACATTGCAAGGTATGGTTTCATGCGCAGCGAGTTCTATTCGATATTTTTCAGATTGCTTTGACAGGAACGCCGGTGAGGGTGTCTTTTACCGGACAGGCAGACAGCACATGTTCAGTCAATTCGGCAATCTGACCTGCCGGTGAGGGGGAGTCTATTTTTAATTTGTAGCGGATCTCGCTGAAGCCCGGACGCACATCGGAAAGCCCCTGAAAACCATCCGGATCCAGATCTCCCTCGACCAGCACGTTAACATCTTTCACCTCCACTCCGTGAGCGGGGGCAAAGGCATTCACTAATACCACGAGGCAAGCGCCAAGTGCGGAAAGCAATAGTTCAACCGGGTTGGGACCTGTATTTTCTCCGCCCAGTTCTTTCGGTTCGTCAACTCGCAGCGTGTGCGGTCCGCTGACTGCATCGGAGCTGACTCCGGTTCCAGTCCATTTTACATCACTTTTAAACGTAATATTTGCCATTTTCGGCCTCCTTGTTATTGTTGAGGAGGCAAGTAGAGCGGAAGCGGACGCCTAAATCAATATAATATGATCATAATTATCATGATTAGGCGCGCATTTCAAATGCAGGACAATGCGCCCTGACGTCCTGCCGCAGTGCTGCTGCGTTACAGGCGGAGTTGATCAGGTGAGCTTGGCGATGGCTTCGATTTCGATGAGAACCCCTTTGGGCAGGCCGGCGACCTGGACGGTGGAGCGCGCGGGCGCGGTGGCTTCATCGAAATATTCGCCGTAGATGGCGTTGACGCTCGCAAAAATCTTCAGGTCGGTCAGAAAGATGGTGGTTTTGACGACGTCTTCGAGCTCTGCGCCTGCTGCCTTTAGAATGGCTCTCAGATTGGCGAGCACCAAATGGGTCTGGGCTTCCGCTGTTTCGGGAATATCGCCGGTGATCGGGTCGACCGGGATTTGGCCGGAACAGTAGAGGGTTCCATCGTGTTCAACTGCCTGCGAGTAGGGGCCGATCGGCTTAGGGGCGGCGTCGGTTCTTATGATATCTTTTTTCATTGGAACTCCTTCTGTTCTGCTGCGGCGAATTCTTGCGGATTGGTTTCTTTTGGACAACCTTTCTCTGGCCTGGAATTTTCTTAGAGATCGTTTCAATCGCAAGTCGGGCGGTGGAGAAGGCGGCCTGCAGATTGTAGCCGCCGCTCGGCCCGTCCACATCCAGCACTTCGCCCGCGAAAAAGAGCCCCGAAATCTGTTTGGATTCCATGGTGTGTGAATTGATTCCGTTGAGTGCAATGCCGCCGACGGTGACCATCGCTTCTTTAAGCGGGCGAACCTGCACCGGATCGAGCGTCCAGCGGTTGCCGTCCTGTTCGATTTCGAAGTGGTAGTTTTTCAGGTTGAGCCGCGCGATGATGCGGCTGGCATTGGTAATGGCCGGGCCGCCGATGCCGTATTTTTCGATCTCAAGAAACCCGTGCGTGGTGGCAACGGTTTTTCCGTTGGAAACAATATTCACCGTGACATCGGGAAGACTGCTCACCGGATTGGCGGCAATCCATTTGGGCGGCATATCGAAGCCGGCCAAACCGGGGCGGTAGGGGGTGATTTTATGCCCGAGCGCCAGCGCCATTTTCTGTCCGTCACCGACGGAGCCGGTTTTTGGATAGCTTACGCCACCTGTGGCGACCAGTACGCAGGGGGCGTGCAGATCAAAATTATCGGTTTTCACAACCAGCCCGCCGGATTTCTGGGGAACAACTTCGCGGGCCGGGGTGTTGAGCATCAGGCTGACCCCGTACTCCGCGAGATGATCGGTGAAGAAATGGTGAACGTCGGCGGCCTTTTCGCTTTGCGGGTAGACGCGCAGGTCGTGCTGCGCTTTGGTTTGCAGTCCGTTTTTATGGAACCACGCGCGCAGGGCATCGGGCGGGAAGGCGGTCAGAGCCGGTTCGAGGAACGGGGCGACGGGGTCGCCGTAGTCGGCCAGCATTTTTTGTACGGGGAGGGCGGAGGTGAGATTGCAGCGGTTATTGCCGCACATCAGCAGCTTGCGGGCCGGCTTGGGTTTGCTTTCGAGAATGACGGTGCGCAGGCCGAGCTCGCCGGCCAGCACACCGGCCATCAGGCCCGCCGCGCCGCCGCCAATGATGATGAGGTCTGTGGTTTGTTGATTCATATTATTGTTCACCATGGAATACCCTGAATACACGAAAGTTGAGATGGGCCTGTTCTTCGTGTGGTTCGTGTATTTCGTGGGTTGCTAATTATTGATTAGTGAGCTCGGCGAGTTGATTGAGTTTATTGAGAGCGGCGCCGGAGTCGATCGACTCCGCGGCGACGGCAATGCCTTCCTGTGGAGAGTCGGCCTTGCCGCCGGCCATAATGGCGAAGGCGGCGTTGAGCAGGACGATGTCGCGTTTCGGCCCTTTTTCGCCGCTGAGGATGGCGCGGGTGATCGCGGCGTTCTCGGCCGGTTCGCCACCGGTCAGGTCGGCGGCGGTTGCCATCGGCAGGCCAAGCCCGGCGGGCTGAACTTCATAGGTTTCCAGTTTTCCTCGCCGAATTTCGGTGACCGTGGTGGTGGTGGTGGTGGTGAATTCATCCAGTCCATCATTGCCGTGCACCACAAACTGATAGTCCACCTCCAGCTGAGCGCAGGCGTCGGCAACGACCGAAACCAGTTCCGGTTTAAAGACACCGAGAATGCCGTTTTTGACTCCAGCCGGATTGCAGAGCGGGCCAAGAATGTTAAACAGGCTCCAGATGCCGAGTTCGCGTCGCGGACCCATCACGTGCTTCATGGCCGGATGAAGGGCGGGGGCAAACAGAAAGGCGATGCCGATTTCGGTCAGACATTCTTCCATACGCTGCGGGGTACATTGAATATAGATGCCCAGCTCGGAGAGTACATTGGCGGCACCGCATTTGCTGGAGACGCCGTAGGAGCCGTGTTTGGCAACCGTAACGCCCGCGCCAGCCGTGACAAAGGCTGAGGTGGTGGAAATGTTAAAGGTGTGCGCGCCATCGCCGCCGGTACCGACGATGTCGACGGCCTGCGGGTCGTCGCAGCGAATTCTCACCATATTTTCACGCATGGCCTGGGCGGCGCCGGCGATCACATCGGGTGTTTCGCCCCGAATCCGCAGAGCGGTCAGGAACGCGCCGATCTGCGTGTCGGTGGCGTCGCCGCTCATAATGTCGGTCAGGGCGGCATAGGCTTCATCGCGGGTGAGCTCGGTTGCTTCGATTAGCTTTTGGATTGCTTCTTTAATCATGGCGGTCTCTCTAAAAGTTTTTGTGGTTAGGTGTCGAGTGTCGGATGTCGGGTGTCGTGAATCAAGTGCGGTTGTTTTCTTTGAGTGTTTTAATTGTTGTGGTTAGTCGAGCGATGATCCCATCTGTGAGTTGAACGCGGGCATCAATGGTTTCCTGTGGGAGCCAGTGTTTCAGGCGTTTGTAGCGGCCGAGAGTTTCGCGGGCAGATCCCCTTGCAATATCAAGGAAACGGATGTATTCGGTGCGGCTTATGCGTCCATATCCTTCGTCCATATTTGCGCAGATGGAGTCGGCGCTTCCGATTTGCTGCCCAATTAGTCGGTAGCAGCGCGGATCGTCACGCAGTGTATTCATGTCTTCAACGACGAGGTCAAACAACGTAACGGCATCCTGATACGGCCCGAAATCTTCAATGCGGTTCCTGCTCATGCTTACCCCTCGACACCCGACATTCGACACTCTTGTTTGTTGTGAGGTTGACACCCTAATAGAGCATCCATAGGCTGTCTAACTTAAATCATTCCAAGAGAGATAAACTATGTCCCACACACCGTTTGCCTGTACCAGTCCGTCGGATGAAAAGGCGATGCTCGACGCTGTCAATGCGAAGAGTTTTGATGATCTTTTCGATCTGATCCCCGCCGATTTCCAGACCGATTCGTTTAATGTGCCGGACGGCCTGTCCGAAATGGAAATGATGCAGCATATTCGTAAGATCGCGCGCAAGAACTCGAGCGACCTGACCAATTTCTGCGGAGCGGGCTTTTATGACCACTTTATTCCCGCCGCAGTCGACTCGCTCACCTCGCGCGGCGAGTTCTTCACCGCCTACACACCGTATCAGCCGGAGGCCGCGCAGGGCACGCTGCAGGCGGCCTACGAATATCAGACCGCCATTGCGCGCCTGACCGACATGGAGGTGTCCAACGCCTCGCTTTACGACGGCGGCACTGCGCTTTTCGAGGGGATGATGATGGCCCTGCGCATCACCAAACGCAACCGCGTGCTGGTCGACACCGGCGTCAGCCCGATCTATCGCACCATGCTCCGCAGTTACACCCGCAACCTGAAAATTGAATATCAGGAAATTCCGCTCTCTGGCGGCGTTGCCGACCGTGCGGCTTTTAAAGCGGCGCTCACCACCGACGTCGGCGCCGTGCTGATTCAAAACCCCAACTTTTTCGGGTGCATCGACGATCTGACCGACCTCATTGAAGATATCCACGCGGTGAAAGCGATTTCTGTGCTGTCAGCCTATCCGGTTTCGCTCGGCCTCATCAAAACGCCTGGCGCAATGGGCGCGGACATTGTGACCGGCGAAGGGCAGAGCCTCGGCCTGCCGCTCTCCTTCGGCGGGCCGTACCTCGGCTTTATGGCGACTCGCAAAAAGCTGGTTCGCAATATGCCTGGCCGCATTGTCGGCGCCACTACCGACGACCAGGGCCGCCGCGGCTATGTGCTGACCCTCCAGGCGCGCGAGCAGCACATCCGCCGCGAAAAGGCCGCCTCCAACATCTGCACCAACATGCAGCTGTGCGCACTGCGTTCGATTGTCTACCTTTCCTTAATGGGTAAACACGGCTTTGCCGATGTCGCCCGCCAGTGCATGGATCGCGCGGGCTACGCCTGGACTCGCCTCAAAGCCATTCCCGGCGTCGAGCCGCTGTTCGACCGGCCGTTCTTTAATGAGTTCGCTCTCAAACTTCCTAAAGACGCCAGCGAGGTCGTCAGCGACCTGATTGAAGAGGGCATCGCCGCCGGCTTCCCCGCCGGCCGCTACTACGAAGGCATGGAAAACGTCCTGCTCTTCGCCTTCACTGAAAAACGGACGAAGAAGGAAATCGATATTTTAGCCGCGAAACTGGAGGCCGTGCTTTAAAACATTTTACAAAATCATGGACGACAAAATTATTTTTTGGACGGGATAACAGGATCGACAGGATGGGAGTTTCCAAACATTGGAAAATATAGGCGCGACGTCCTCGTCGCGTTTCCAGACGAGGGAAGAAGAATCAGGAAATAGATGGAGCCGATTGAAACAGTCATAGCGCAGGGCGAGAGCGAGACGCTGGAGTTTAAGCCGTCGTTTAATCAGGATGTGATTGAAACGGCGGCGGCGTTTGCCAATACGCGCGGCGGTCGGATTGTGATCGGCGTGTCGAATGCTGGAAAAGTCATGGGCACTTCATTTTCAGATGAGGTGCTTCGCGATATGGTGAACCGGATTTCCAACGCGACCGAGCCATCTGTGATTCCAGATGCCGAAAAGATGTTGTTGGATGGTGGAGATGTTGTTGTGCTGAGGGTTCCTGAATATCCGCTAAAGCCAATTGCCGTGCGCGGACGCTGTTTTAAACGTTCCGGAAGCACGACCCGGCAAATGACTCCGGCGGAGATTGCTGAAGTGCATCTGCAATGCACCGGGCAGAGTGCTGATGCTCTTTTGATCGAAGGAAAAACGCTCAAAGATCTGGATATGGATCAAGTTCGGCTTTATATGACGCGGGCCGTGAACAGCGGTAGACGATCCTTTTCTGAAAATGATGATCCGGTTGCGATTCTGCATAAGCTGGAGCTGATCCGCAGTGAGCGCGAAGTTACAAGGGCGGCGGTTCTGCTTTTCGGAAAAAATCCGCAGTCTCCGTTTTCTCAGGCCGTGGTTCATGCCGGAAAAATTCGCGGAGCGGTGCAGATTATGGATGACCGCTTTATTCGCGGCTCCATCATCGACCAGATTGAGGACTCTCTGGACTTCATCAAAAAACATATCAACGTGCAGTCCGTTATTTCCGGTAAGTCGCAGCGCGACGATGTTTGGGATTATCCGCTGATGGCTTTGCGCGAGGCATTGACGAATGCGGTCTGCCACCGCGACTACGGCGATCTCAGCGATATACAGATCAAAGTCTATGACCAGTCGCTTCAAATCTGGAGCCCCGGGTTTCTCCCGTTCGGAATGACGGTCGAGGAGCTGTTGCGTCCGAACCACTCATCCAAACCGCGCAACCGCCTTATTGCGCAGGCGTTTTATGACATGGGGATGATCGAGCAATACGGTAGCGGCATTGAACGGGTGATTAATGCCTGTGTGGACGCCGGACTGCCTGAACCCGAATTCGAGAACTTTTCCGGTGGTTTTCAGACAGTTTTCTATCCCAGCCATGTTGCGCTCGGTAAACCACCAAGAGAGGCACCAGTCGATGAGCATGTCACTCCGCATGTTACCCCGCATGTTACCCCGCATGTTACCCCGCATGTTACCCCGCATGTAGAGGTTGTGATTGGTGCAATACAGGGAGAGCTATCACGGACGGATATGATGAAAATTCTCGGACTGAAAGATCGCATGCATTTCAGCCGGGAATATCTGCAACCCGCCCTAGATGCGGGGGTCATTAAGATGACGCTTCCTGATAAACCAAAAAGCACCAAACAGAAATACCGCCTGACGGAAAAGGGGCAGCAGTTTTTGAAAGACAGGAAATGAGACATCGGAAAAAATGTTTAACCGCGAAAGAACACAGAGAACGCAAAGAAAAGAGTTTTTGACAGGATAACAGGATCGACAGGATGAGGGTTTCCAAGGTTTGGAATCTGTAGGTGCGGGCGATGACCGCGCCCGCCGTGCGCGGCTATAGAATTTCCAAGCATTGGAAACGTCGCGCTACCTCCGAAGACAGAAAAAATGACTGACAGCGAAAAATCTAAAAACAGGGGCTGCTTGAAAGGATTCAAGATCGGCTGCTTGTCGCTTGTCGGGTTGTTCCTGATTATCGTAGTCGCAGGAGCGGCTTGGTTCTTCTATGTGACCCGTGAAGTTGAAGTTTACGACAAAGATCTGATTGTTGAGTTCAAAAATGTTCCGGATGAGATAAATGGGTATTTTGCTCTGGAAAAAGTGCGGCAGGCGGTTGATGAGAGCGATTTGGATTCAGATGTTTTATGCGTAACGAATCATATTCCTTCTGATGAAAATCTAAATGCATATCATCAGTTCGTCGAAGAGAACCCAGATGTTTTGAATACATTCTATTCAGTTGCCGGATATGAGTATTGTCAGGCTCCTTTGGAAGACGGTGTTCCTTTGATTGCTCAGAAAGGACTGCGGGTGTCAGGTTTGATTTCTATAGGCAATCTCTCTCTGTGTCAGATTGAGAACCTGATTCGTGAAGGAAATCATTCAGAAGCACTGGATTGTTTGGAGTCGCATATGCGGGTTGGGCAGATGATTAACTCTGGCGGGCATAATCTTATTACCGGAGCAATGGGGCTGGTCTTGAACCGTATGGCTAAAGATTTGTTTGTCGCCCATTTGTCAAAAGGAACATTTTCTGATGCTGATTATGATCAAATTCAGAAGATGCTTTTGACGTTGGGTAAAACTAATAATTGGGTGCATATGATTCGGGCCGAGTATTGTTCTTCAAAATCGGCAGTGAGACTTGTGAACGATGACCTGGAGTGCGCCCTTGAGTGTTCTTTTGGGTTTGGACGCTATGTTTACAATGAATCCGTTGTGCTGGGATATTTGGCTAAATATTTTCATGAAACCGTGCAGAGCATCGAGGATCCCAATATTCAGCCCAACAAAGGTTTTTTGCTGACTGCAGATGACGTTTCAAGTGTAGAGGCACTTCGGCTGTATTGTTCTGGCGACCTAGTAAACCAGATAGTGCTTCAAACGATCACGCCTTCTTTTGATTCCGTTGTCAGGGGTATTTCTCTTAGCCTTACCAAAGATGACTTAGTTCAGGTCTATCTGGCTTTGTGGCACCATTACATGGATTCCGGTGCGCTGCCGGGCCAGTTAGAGGAGCTTGTTCCAGAATACCTTCCGGAGTTGCCCTGCGACTTTTATGCTGAAGAAGGTTCTTTCGGGTATGATCCTCAGAAAAAGATAATTTACAGCGCAGGTGTTGATGGTCCTGATAAATTGGAAAAGTTAACGATATCGCTGGGTTTTGTTGATTAGTGTCAATTAGTGAAGATTAGTGGTTAAAAGGCGGTTGGATATGAAATTAATTTTTGAAAAGAGTTCACCGGGGCGGGGCGGGGTGCGGATTCCGGAGGATCGGATTTCGCCGGAAGAGATGGTGCCGTCGGAGCTTCTTCGCGGTGAGCTGGCCGAGCTTCCGGAGGTGTCGGAGAGCGAGGTGGTGCGCCACTACACCAAGCTGTCGCGCCTGAACTTTTCGGTCGACACCCATTTTTATCCGCTGGGCTCCTGTACGATGAAGCACAACCCGCGCGCCTGCGAAAAGGCCGCTGCCATGCCGGAGCTGTGCGAAACCCATCCGCTCTGGCCGCAGCTGCGTCACGGCGGACTGCTCACACAGGGTTCGCTGCAGATTTTGTACAATACAGAGCGGCTGCTTTCAGAGATTACCGGTCTGGCCGAATTTACACTTCAGCCGCTGGCCGGTTCGCACGGCGAGCTGACCGCTGTGATGATGATGGCGGCCTATCACCGCGACCGCGGCAACCATAAGACGCACATCATTATTCCTGACTCGGCGCACGGAACCAATCCGGCCAGCGCGGCGCTCGGCGGGTACGATGTGGTGACCGTTCCGTCTGACGCCAGCGGCGACATGGATATTGATCTGTTCAAAGCGGCGCTGAACGACGAAACCGCGGGTGTCATGCTGACGCTGCCAAGTACGCTGGGCGTGTTTAATCCGCGGGTGAAAGAGATCATCGACGCGGTGCATGCGGTCGACGGTTTGATGTATTACGACGGAGCCAACTTCAACGCCATTATGGGTCGTATTAAGCCCGGCGAGCTCGGCTTTGATCTGTGCCATTTGAATCTGCACAAATCATTCTCCACACCGCACGGTGGCGGCGGGCCGGGCACCGGCCCCGTCGGTGTCTGCGAAAAGCTGCGGCCCTATCTGCCGATTTCGCGCGTGGCTAAAACCAAGGACGGAACCTATACGCTCGACTATGATCAGCCCAAAAGTATCGGTTATATCGCCCCGTTTTACGGCAACTTTTCCATCCTCGTGCGCGCCTACGCCTACCTGCTGATGCTCGGCCGTGAAGGACTGCGCGGCACCAGTGACCGCGCCGTGCTCAACGCCAACTATGTGCAGGAAAAATTGCGCCCGCATTTCGCGGCGGTTACGCCGGGACGCTGTTTGCACGAATGTGTTTTCAGCGGGAAGTCGCTGGGTGAGGGGGTTCACACGCTCGATCTGGCCAAGGCACTGCTCGACCGCGGATACCACGCGCCTACGATTTATTTTCCGCTTAACGTGCCGGAGGCCATCATGATTGAGCCGACCGAAACCGAAACCAAGGAGACGCTCGACGCCTTCTGCGCGGACATGATCGAAATCGCGGAACTCTCCAAAACTGATCCCGATGCGCTTCATAACGCGCCGGTCACCACGCCGGTCGGCCGCCTCGACGAAGTCGCCGCCGCGAAGAATATGGATCTTGTGTATATGGATTGATGGAGTAATGGAGTATGGGAGTAGTGGATTGATCCGGTTCATCCTGTAATCCTGTCTAAAAAACATGCGCTGTAAGGGGGAATGAAATGATTAAGCACATTGTGGTCTGGCCGATGAAGGATGATGTGACGGATGCGCAGAAGACGGAGATGAAGCTCCGGCTCATGGCGCTGAATGGAAAAATTCCGCAGCTGCTGAATATTGAAGTCGGTATTGATGACGACAACGGAACAATGTCGCTAACTAGCGAGTTTAATTCAGATGCGGATCTTGCGACCTATCAGGCCCATCCGGAACATCAGGATGTGGTCGCCTTTGTGAAGCCACTGGTGGCCGGCCGCGCCGTCTGCGATTACGAAATCTGATTTTTCAAAACATTGGAAAAATTCGCAGCCGGGTTTCCAATTCTTGGAAAAGTTAAATAACGTATTGCCGGGATGCGCGGTTTCTTTATACTCAAGCTTCTGCTGAGTTGGTTTGTTTCCTTAAAGAGAGGTGCATTATGAAGTCTGTGCGTTGTCTGTCCGCTGTACTGTCCATTCTTCTTCTGGCTGGATTCGCCGTTGCGACGGAGCCTGCTAAGCCGGTTGATGTCGGACCGCCGATTGAAGCGCCCGCCTCGCTGGACGAAGCGATGGTTACTTTCACCATTTCCGATCTTCCTGGTTTTCTCGATGAAACGGGTACCGTTGTTTCGCAGATTGCGCCGATGATGGGCGGCCCGATGCTGAAGACGATGCTGGGCAGTAAACTCGGTGACCCTGAACTGACAGGCTTCGCACCGGGCAAAGGGCTGGCGGTGGTGATGCTGAATCCGTCGAATGTGTTCGCGGTGGCTGAAGTGGAATCGACTCAAGTCGTATCGTATGTTCAGAGCGTGCAGTCGATGGGGCTGGTTGCCAAGCAGCAGGACGGATTGCTGCTGATCGCCAACGATGAAGCGCAGCTCGTGGCGGCAGGACTGCTGGCTGTCAAGGTTCAGGCAGATCTGCTGGAAGCGAAACGAGATCCTTCGCTTAGAATTTCGCTGAAGCCGTCGGCCCTGATTGCTGAAAATGAGAAGCGGATTACTGAGGGACTCCAGCAGATGCTGGTAAAAATGGAACAGGCTGCTGTCTCGAATGATGTAATGAATACGCAGCAAATTCTAAAGGCGGAACTGCAGGTTTTCCTTTCCCTCGGTCGTCAGGTTGAGTCTGTGGAGACAACGCTTAAGCCGGTCGCTGGTGGAATTCATCTGAGCAAAATCCTGCAACCTGTGGGCGGCAGTCGTTTTGCCGCCTATTGCAACGCGCCTGCTCTCAACGATTATAACCCGCTGGTTCAGTCTGAAATGCTTCCGGATGGTGTGATCGAAATGGAATTCTGCATGCGCAATCCGGATGCACTGGTTGAGTTTTTCAGTGGAGAGGCCGCAAACCTTTCTGAAGTGATGGATCTCGATCCGGCGATGGTGGCTCAGTGGACAGAGTATATGACGCGCTGGATGAAGGCGATGGGGTCAACGGTTTGTGAATCGGTCTTCACGGAAGGCGGCAATCCGGTTGGATTTACGATTCTTGAAGATGTGAAAGATGAGGCGTCGTTGATGGAGGCGCTACGAAACATCTCGGCAGATTTGGAGAAAGCGGGCTGTTTCAAGCTGTATCAATCGATGGGGATGCCTATGTCGGTTGATTTTAAAGAAAATACGCGCAAGGTTGCCGACGTGAATGTCCATCAGCTGAAGATGGATTTTGAGATGGAAAATATTCCGCCGGAGCAGGCCGAGGCCATGAAGGCCATGATGGGCGATATGAGCTTTGATTTAGCGATTTATAAAGATGTTTTGATTTATACCTCGGGTGAGGGCGCTGTTGAAAAAGTGATTGAGAAGCTGAACAGCGGCGGGGCTCCGGTTTCGCAGCTTGCCGCCCGGGCGGCTTTCCCGTCGGGCGGAATGTATTATGCGGACTTTGACATGGGTGGATATTTTGGGTTGATCTCTTCATTCATGGGAGAGGTTCCTGAAGCTTCGGCAATGTTTGAAAAGTTCACCGCCGTTATGAAAGGTGCCGAGCCAGTGGTGATGAGCGGCTATCTCAATAGCGGCCGGATGAAATTCTGTTCGCAGCTTCCGGCTGATCTGTTGGTGCGCTTTGCGCAGGCCGGACAGCTGATTGCCATGGAGAATATGCAGAAAAAGTCCGCGATGGAAGCCGAGCAGAAGGCGCAGCAACCGACTGGCCCGGCGCCGGAAGGCACTCTCAAGCTTCTGGACGGTACGGCAGTGCAGATTTCAAGCCACGTCGGACAACAGGTTGTCGTGCTCGATTTCTGGGCCGGCTGGTGCGGGCCCTGCCGAAAAGGGCTTCCGATGGTGCAGGCTGTGGCGGATCATTTTGCCGGCAGCGATGTCGTCTTCTATGCGGTTAACCTGCGCGAGGATGCCGAAACGGTGCAAGGTTTCTTCAAAGATGCCGGGCTTTCCCTGCCGGTTGCTCTGGATGACGGTGCGCTGAGTGAGGCCTTTGGTGTGAGCGGAATCCCGCACACCGTGATTATCGGTAAAGACGGTATGATCAAGGCGACTCACACCGGGTTTGCTGCAGATCTCGACGCTCAGCTGACTTCAGAGATTAACGCCGCGCTTGCAGAGTAGGATCATTCCTCTAGTGTGTGCTCGGCAATCTGGTCGGCACCTGCGCGCTTTTTGCGGTCGTTATAGCCGAGGATGCCTCCGGAGCCGTCTTTGCCAACGTCAATAATGGCGATGTCGAACGCGATTTCTCTCTCCGCATAGATTTCAGATTCGCTGGATTCGTTTTCATCCTTTGGATCAAAGGTGTCGTAGAGTTGCACCGCGGCCTCATAAATAAAATGGTTCCCCCCAAGCGTAACCGCGACGTTGATCGGGTTGTGTTTCGGAAGCTCCTTGAAAGGGCCCATTTGAAGCCATTCTGTTGTTTGATCTTCGTACAGCCCGAACAGGTAACTCTGGGCACTGGTCTGCGTTTTATAAAAATCCAATGGGTCACTGCCGGTGTCGCCACGGGCATACAGTTCGATGCAATCGAACATGTTGGCATTTTTTTTCAATACAACATCTGAGTCGTCATATTGAACGGCAATATAAATGATGCCGTCCTCGTCCCAGGAGAGAGACCAGACCGCATTGGAGATGTTTGTCGGTGTGCCGGTAATGACCGATTCTATCGGTATCCACGAGGCATATCGCCAGTCCGACAGATTTCCGTCGATCCGGATTCTTCCGGCGTTGGGAATATCCAGTTGCGCAAACGCGCTGCCGGCGAGCAGGGCGGACAACAACAGGACTTCCGTTTTTTGTTTCATGAAACCGCAGTCTACGCTAATTCTGTTCGCTATGGAAGAGATCACCAGTTTGCAAAATGACCGCGTGAAGCGGATCGTCAAGCTCCAGCGCAAGGCGTCGTTTCGCCGCGACGAGGGGCAGACCGTGATTGAGGGCGCGCGCGAAGTTTCCCGCGCCATCGAAAACGGCTGGCAACCGGAAGAAATTTGGGTTTGTTCCGAACTTCGGAAAAGTGAACCGCGAATGAACGCGAATGAACGCGAATGTTTTCAGTGTTCACGACAGGTATTTGAAAAAATATCATACAGAGAAGGGCCAGATGGTATTTTGGCGGTCGGGCCGCTGATCGGGCGGACGCTCGACGAGTTGGAGCTTTCGGATAACCCGCTAGTTCTGGTGGCGGAGGGAATTGAAAAGCCGGGAAATCTTGGCGCATTGCTGCGCACCGCCGACGGCGCGGGCGCGGATGCGGTGATTGTCTGCAATCCGGTGACCGATCTGAACAACCCGAATGTAGTCCGCAACAGCATCGGCACACTCTTCTATCTGCCGGTGGCGGAAGCGACCTCCGAAGAAACGATGGCGTTTCTGAAGGAGCGGGGCATTCGGATTCTTTCCGCGGTGCCGGATGCTGAGGCCGTGTTCACCGATTGCGACCTGAGCGGTCCGCTGGCGATTGTCGTCGGGGCGGAAGATCAGGGACTTTCCGATGTTTGGAAAAGCAGGCGGGACGCCTGCGGTACAGTTTCCAAGGGTGGGGAAAATTCAGAGGTAAAAATTCCAATGCTTGGGAAAAACGATTCGCTCAATGTCTCGGTTTCTGCCGCCATTCTGCTGTATGAGGCGGTTCGGCAGCGGAAGAGTTAGATTTTTATCAGAAAGCCCTTGCAACTCTCCGCGAAAAGTCTATCTTCCTCGACTTGCAAGTGATTGCGGGATGGAGCAGCCCGGTAGCTCGTCAGGCTCATAACCTGAAGGTCGTTGGTTCAAATCCAACTCCCGCTACCAAATTAGGCCAGTCGAAAGACTGGCCTTTTTGGTTTTTAGGGTTGGATGCAGAACCTTGGTTCACCACCCGCGAAGCGGGTAACCAGCTCATGGACCCTACTTGGACAACGCCCGGCGATCCGGTCAAAGTCTGATTCCCAAGCGGGTCATGAGTAACGTTCGATCTGAAAACATAACGTCTTGACGTTGTGGCGTTACAGCGCTACCCTTCTGAAAAAGCTAGGAGAGCCCTATGAGTACAATGACAAAACGAGCCACTGTTTATCTCGACCCTGCCCTGCACAAAGCACTTCGCTTACAATCCATAGAAACTTCACAATCGGTTTCCGAGTTGATCAACGCAGCTGTGCGCGATGAACTCGCGGAAGATCTTGGCGATCTCGCAATTTTCGATGAACGGGAAAGCGAACCCGTTCTCGAATTTGAAACCTTTGTGAAAGGACTGAAGCGCGATGGCATCCTATAAGATCGTCATTAAAAAATCTGTTGCGAAGGATTTGAAAAACATCCCGAAAAAGGATGTTCAGCGGATCCTTTCCGCCATCCAACAACTTGCAAACGACCCCCGGCCTCCACAATCAAAGAAACTCTCTGGACAGGAACGTTTCCGCATCCGTCAGGGAAGCTATCGCATCCTTTACACCATTGAAGATGACCGACTTATTGTGTGTGTGGTTAAAGTGGGCAATCGCCGAGACGTATACAGATAAAACGGATCGAACAACCATTAAGCCCGGTTAGGTAAAGACAAAAAAACTCCTATTCCCGTTGCGCCTCT
>JACKQG010004386.1_pt1 | contig 16414 bp, 15 predicted proteins | sample 8237621 | NCBI WGS metagenome assembly JACKQG01 (sample SAMN15677084, study PRJNA649215) | marine metagenome | biome: marine; feature: Black Sea; material: saline water; isolation source: suspended particulate matter (SPM) from the Black Sea western gyre | collected 2013-06-09/2013-06-10 | depth...
AATTATCGCCGACTGTTTTTATTGGGGTTGGGTGTGTAATGTGGTAAAGTTGGGCTGGGATTTATCGGAAAATGTAACTTGTAACGGCGCACAACCAGATGTCTGGTCAGCAATGAAATCAGCTGTACAGCCTTGCTGGGCATAAGCAGAATTGATACAGAAAAACACATTAATCGATAAAATGAGAAAGATTGTTACAAGGATAGTACGCGATAAATTTGCTTTCGCGATCATTGGAAAAAGTTCAGTTTTCATGATATGCTCCTTTTTTCATGAACGGTAAAAGAGATTTTAAAAACAATGCTTGTAGAAAAAAAATTGCTCTTCATTAATATAAGTCGTTTTTAAAAAGACAAATTTTGAAAAAAGTTTTAAAAATAGAATATTTCTTGATTTTTATAATTTTATAGATTATATTGTACTGATTAAATTAATAAAAAAGGGAGAGTATTATGGCTGAACCATTCAAGGATGATAAAAAAGTTGTTCAATTATACTTGAGCGGGGATCAGCGGACAGAGAAGTGGCTATATGCTGAGCTTAAAAGACAGATTTTAAAACTGATCAATTTTATGCACGCCAAAGGAGTGGCTTTCTCGGACAAAAAGAATGTAGTCGATGAAATTATTTTTAAAATTATGGTGGCAGATAAACAAAAAGTTCTCCGCTCCTACCTTGGTAATAGTAAACTTTCAACCTATTTATGGCCTATTGTGAGAAATAAAATTATTGATGCTTTTCGGAAAGAAATGCGCTATAAAGGAAAGGAATTACATCAAGAGACTTTTAAAACACCGCTTGATCAACAGACTTCCAATACCAGTGAAATTGAAGCGATCATTGAAGAAGATATTTCCAGTAGCTCCGCGGTAGAGAGATTTATTAAAATGGCAAAGTGGATAGATGGGGTTAGCTATGATCAAATAATCGCTAAAGCGAAACAGGAATTCTCAGATGAGGTAAACATAAATTCTCAGCGTATTGCCTACATTTTGTTTACTAATAGAAAAGAGTTACAAAATAAATTAAAAAAATATCGAATCAATTTCGACTAATATAATGTAAAAGGATTTTTGGCTTATGGAGTAAAATTTTCCAACTAACTATTTTTTTATACCAACTTATATAATGGAATAATGGTTTAGGGTAAAAGGGCTATTGGAGTAAGCATGAAAATTATTTCCTGTGAGGGGGCAACATCTTTATTTAGTTATTTAATTGATGGTGAACCTATTTCTGAACAGGAGCGCCAGGAATTGGATGCTCATTTAACACAGTGCAAAAAATGTCGTTCTCAACTGGAACAGTTGAAACGGACAGAAAATACGATTGAGACAATATTTGATTCAGCGATTCAAAGACACGTTACAACAAATGAATTAGAAGCTTTTCGAGATTTTCGAATTGAATCCGAATTAGAAAGAAAAAAAATACAGGCACATCTAAACAGATGCGAATCCTGTAATGAAACATTTCAACGGATTAAGCTGGTTAACAAACTAAAACCAGAGTTTGAGTTGAATGTTAGTTCGTATTTACATCGTTGGTCTTTAAAAGATTGGTCTGAACAACTTTATAAGAAAATTCAGTTTTTACATCCTACTATCAGAGTATTAGTACCTGTTACAGTTTCTATCCTTTTGATAATATTTGCCTATCAAATTTTTCAGAAAAGTGAAATTCCTGCCGGACTTTCTGATTTAGCCGAAGTAACACCTTACCCTTATTTAGAGATAAGTGTACGACCCGGTCTTTCACCAACTGAACGACAACAGCAACAAGCAATGAAGCATTATGTACAACAAGAATATGGATTAGCCATAAAAAAATTAACAAGTGTGATCGCAAATGATTCCACAAATGTCTTTGCCATGTTTTATTTAGGCGTAAGTTACCTGATGGAAAATCAACTTGAAAAGGCTGAGGAACAATTTGTTAATGCAATTCAAATTGATTCAACTAAAGAGAGGGGATATTGGTATCTGGCACAGGTGTATTTGAAAAAGGAAAACAAAATCAAAGTATTAGACGCATTGAATAAAGTTGTTGAGCTACGAGGGGAGAAGTATTATAAAAAAGCTGAAAGATTGATTGGAAAAATCAATGCAAATAAATAATGTTTTTGAAAATTTTTGAATATTAATTGGTGAAAATCAAATATTCAAATAACGATTTTTTAGGTTGGAATATAAATAGATAAAAATGGCTCTGGTTTAAATTATTTTGGTCTGTATAAAAAGCAGATGTGTGAGGGAAGTTTAAAAATTATGTAATCTATTTTGCATAAAGAATTTTTCCTTTTGTCAATATTTCTTCCACAAAATCATCCCCAAGAGACAGGCGATGATTTATTTCTTGAGGTGTATATACTAGTGGTGTCAGGGCAATCTCCTTGTTTTCTTTGTGAACAATTCGCCGTATCTCAATACGACGCTCAATCGGTGCTCGTGAATCTTCATTTATAATTAACAGATCGATATCACTATCTGGAGTTGGATTTCCATAGGCATAGGAACCAAAAAGGATTATTTTATGGGGCTGCTAACACTGAATAATTTTAGTTATAATATCATCCATTAGTCTATTTATTCTTTTTGAATTCATTTATAAGTCCAATTAATGAACAAAAATAATTACATTTACCAATTGTAATATAAAAAAAAACACGAGAGATGTCAATATAAATTATTGAAATTTAGATATTGTTATTTATCATTTGGGATTTCCTTGTCTTCTTTTCCATGCCCACAAAATACCCGCCAAAACAATCCCCAGGAAAACTATTAAAATAAAAACATAATAAGAATACCTACTCTCCACAGTCAAGGGAGTTTCTGATTCCCCTATTAACACAAACGGCGCCCAGAAAAAAGGATGTGCAAATGAAACTTCGACATCATTTATTATTGTTGATCTTTTAATCAGATCTAATTTTGCTTTTCGCAGCGCTTCTGTTTTGCTTAATCCTTTTTGCAAATTTCGGTAAAAATCGGTCATTAATTGGGCAGTTGATATATCGGAAACACTCCACAAGCTTACTAATAAACTGGGAACACCTGAATAAAAGAATCCTCTTGTCAGCGCCATCAAACCTTCGCCGCGTTGCAATTTTCCGATTCCACTTTCACAACTACTTAACACGACTAGATCTGCATTTAAATTTAAATTATATGTTTCACCAGAATAAAGAATGCCGTCTTCAGCATAATTCGAATCCATTGGCTGTGAAAAAATAATCCCGGAAAGTTTGGGATTTATTTCATTGATCATTCCATGACTGGCGACATGGACATATTTATAATTGCCAGCATGGCTTTTGAAGTTCTCTTCCGAAGCATCTGTGTGAAAGAATCCGATCGCTTTTTTCTTTTCTTTTTCTAAAATTTTCACTATGTCCTGGACCTCCTGCTCAGAGTATTCCAATTCATTAAACCATTTTCCGTCCAGCGTAACGGCACGGAGACCAACATCAGCATACGCAAGATTAACGGTAGGAAGGTTACTCATAAGGATATAACCATTCTTCGTCTCATTGCTGAACACCGGCGCATAGCCAACAAAGGTTTGTTCGGTTTTTCTTGTTCGAGCAAAACGTTTTCCTTGTTCATTTTTACTATTAACGTACAATGTTGCTGAATAGTGGTACGAAACATCAAATCCGCGGATCAGGTAATCAAGATGGTTTAAATCTAATCCATCCTTTTTTTCGGGCTGCTGTGTGATAAATGTTTCGAAAGGAGTTTTGTACAAAATCCCGTGAGGAATTATAATGAGCCTGTCTTTAGCTGTTAGTTTTTCTTCGACAGGTTTGATGAGGTAATTGTACAATTCATAACACAAATTTATAAAATTTTTACTGTCTATGTTTTTAATGGATAAATTCAGGGATTCCGCCATTTGCTGAAAAGAGGAATCTATTTTAACTGATAAAAAATCAAAATCATTATTGGAAACGGTAAAGAAAAAAATTGAACTGTCGCCTACGAAATACTCTAATAGGATCGATTTTTCATCTAATATATCTTGCAACTTGGAAATGGAGGCGGTTCGTATCTGGTATTTCAAGTCATAATAGTCTGGATATTTGGTTTCCAACTTTTCCATGAGTTGTTCATACTGGATTTTAAGAGCAAAAGATCTGTCCTCGTATTTCTTAATTTTTAGGCTGTCACGATTGTTTTTCTTCGGTAGTTCCCTTTGAATTTGCGTATCGTAGAATGCTAAATCAACCCTTAAATCACTTTCTTCTTGAAGCAAGCTGTCCGGAATGCCAGCGAATTGTTTGGCTCGAGAATCTTGCAGCACAGACAAAAGTACACTCGATTTTGATTTCTCGGCGAACAAAAAAGCTTTTTCTTTGTATTCGTTATTTTGGGTAATATGATAGAGTTTCAGTGAATTATTGATGGCTTTTTCGTAAATTTTGGAAGCGTTTTCTCCAAGGAATAATTTCGAACCTTCTGCCCGATAGCCAATACGAACCTGATCAATCAACTCTGAAGCTAACTGATATGTATTAAAGGACATCTGCATATCTTTTAAATCATGTGAGTGAATTGAATATAATTTTTCCAGCGCTTGTGCTTTCAACTCCAATGCCTGAAGTAACTCTGTTTCAGATAGTATGTTGTCGAGTAAAGGATTGGAATAAATATTGGTATCAGCAAACTCGGGTGTTAACGATATTATAGACTTTTGAGCATAGGATAAGGCTTTTTCTATTTCATTTTGCTTATAAAACAAATTCCCAATATTTCGATAAACAATTGAAACCTCCGGTTTTTTTTCACCAAGTGATTGAAGTCTTATGGCTAATGATTTATTATAAAACTCAAACGCTTTTTTAAAATTATTCTTTTCACTGAAATTTTGTCCAAGAAGTTGATAACTATGGGATACCTTAAGATGATCTTTACCCAGTACTTTAATTCTGCTCACGAGTGCTTTATTTTGAAATTCAATCGCTTTGTCGTAATTACTTTTTTTACGATAGACTTCTCCGATGCCTTCATAACTATCAGCAATGAGAAAATGACTCTCACTATATAGTTTCATCCATATATTCAAAGATTTCTTATAATAATCAAGCGCCTTGTCGTATTCACCCTTAAAACTATAAATACGACCAATATTTAAATACGCGCCAGCGACATACTCATGATTTTCGACAAAATATTTTTGTAATATGGTTAATGCCTTTTTATAATACTGAATTGCCTCATCATAATCTCCTTTTCGATCGTAAACAACGCCAATGTTGTTATAAAGTTTGGCAACATAATAATGATCCTCGCCGCTATATTTAATTTCAATAACCAAAGCTCTATTATAAATATCAAGTGCCCGTTCGTAATTACCTTTGATACGGTAAACAATACCAAGACTTATAAGCCCACCTGCGACTTTGGGATGACTATCACCATAGAATCGAATCATCATTTTTAAGTACTTGTTCAAGTGTAAAAGTGCTTTTTCGTAATTCCCGGTTAATCTATGAAGTCTTCCCAGTTGTGAATAAATCGTGGAACCATCAATATTCTTTTCGCCGATAACCTCTTGTTTTATTTTTAATGTTTTGTTGAAATATTCAAAGGCTTTGTCAAAATCACCTTTTATTTCAAAGACCACCCCAATGTAACTTGAAGTATTGGCAAATTCTTTATTATTCTCACCCAGCACCTGTTGTTTGATGGCTAAAGATCTTTCAAAATAGGTTAACGCATCGTCGATTTTTCCTTTCTGTCCCTGGATTAATCCGAGCTGATCATAGCTTTTCGCAACAGGGAGAAAATTATCTCCGATTCTTTTCAAAACAAGTGATAGTGCCTCTTGCAATCTTTCCATCGCCTCTGCTAATCGTCCCTTCTGCCGTAAATTAGAAACCAAAATATTAAAAGTTTCTAAATATCTTTCCCATATTTTTGAATCTTCACTTTTTAGCCCTGCTTTCTTATATATATCTTTTGCCTTCTCCAAATAGTAAATGGAGCTATCGTAATCAGCTTTGACTGATAGAGCTTTTCCTCTAACAAAATATAGGTTGGCACGTGCTGTGTCAGGTTGGATTACAGTAGAATCGGATTGAGAAAAAACAAGAGTTGATAATAAAATATGAATAAGAAAAATACGAAAAATCAAATATCGTTTCATGGTTTTGGCCTCTTCTTAAAATATACATTATTCAAAATATCCCTTATTGTTTCTGTATCAATATTCCTGCCGGTTAACAGCACAACGCATTTTTTACCTTCGACCGAAATTTTGTCCGATAAAAGCGCGGCAACACCCACAGCCGCGGCGCCTTCCACAAGCGTGCGGCTGTTTTCCAGCAGAAATAATATTGCTTTGACGATATCATTTTCCGTAACCAATAACATATCATCAACATAATGTTGAATTGTCGAGAGAATGTTCGGGCTCACCAGTCTTCCTGCCAGTCCGTCAGCAATGGTTTTTTCGATTGGTGATTCAATTGCCCGGTTTGCTTTTAAGGCGCGGTACATGGCTGGAGAGGCTTCACTTTGAACGCCGATAATTTGAATTTCCGGCTTAATTTGTTTTGCAGCAATACCAATCCCTGAAATTAATCCACCACCGCCAACCGGCACTAATAACACATCTGCTTCCGGTAACTCATTTAGTATTTCCAGGGCAATTGTACCCTGTCCGGCAATGATGCGATTATCTTCAAAGGCGTGAATAAATGTCAAATCACAATCCTTTTCGATGCGGTAAGCCACATCTTCAGATTCATCATAATCCCTGCCGGCTTGTACAATATCACAACCGAAGTGATTCAACATTTTAATTTTTGTGGGGGAGGCAGAAACCGGCAAAACTATGCGCGCCTTCATTTCCAACAACTCACTTGCAAAAGCAACACCAAGACCATGATTGCCGGCAGAAGCAGTAATTACACCGTGAGATTTTTCTTCTTCAGAAAGTTGAAGCATGCGATTTAGAGCGCCGCGGATTTTGAATGCGCCGGTCCTTTGCCAGTGTTCCATTTTTAAATAAACCTGGCTGCGCGTGATACGAGAGAGTTCTTTACATTCTTCCAGCGGGGTTTTTCGGATAAATTGTTTAATTCGTTGATAGGCAGCATTAGTATCGATAGTGGCATCTGAATAAACTGTCATTAGTAAAATTTTCCTCCCAATTTTCAACTAAAATAGTAATAATATTAAATATTCTTACAAAATAATATAAAATAATTTTCACAATGTCAAGAGGTTTTTAGAATGGTTTTAAAGTTTAAAATTGCCGAAGAATTTCATCAATCAAAAAGATTAAATTGGGTTTTTTAAAAGATAAATCGGGCGCGGGAATTCTATGATGTTTTATATTAGGGTGGATATGCTTATGATGAGGATTTGTCGAAGCTAATGATGTATCATTTGGATGAGACCAGGAGTCGTACCAGTAAATCTTTTCTTTATTTCTAAAGACTTCATAACTGTAACTTTTGACACGTCTCTTGTCAAAATCTATTACTTCTAATACGCTCAACTCAAAGTTATTATTAAAGTAAATTTTTCCCACTAATTTTGCAGCATTTACACCAAACCGTTTTAAAACAAGCGTAGAAATTTTAATGTCTGAAAAACGTTCTGGAATTGTATAGATAAACTTTTCGTATTCTTCAAGTATAGGAAACATAAATCAAAATTTAAATGGTTTGGAAAAATTCTTCTTCAACCGGTGAAGTTAATTTATAATCCAATATTCGCGATTTTAATAATTTTCTGTATTCATGTTTTCTATCAAGCAATATTTCGTAAAAGCCTAACCATTCAACAAAATCATGGCTTTCCTCAAGTTTGTTTTTTTTATAGAGATTATAAAAGTCTGACGAGATAAGCTTGTATTTCTCTTCAAACATTTGCAAATGTTCATGAATTGCATGTATGTCTTTTAAAACTTCATCTATTGTCATGATGAACTCCAGAAAGTTAAAAAAATTACAATAATAATTTACAAAAATTTGGGAGAAAAGCAATGTAAATATTCTTACAAGATAATATAAAATAATTTTCACAATGTCAAGAAGTTTTTGAATGGTTTTAAAGTTTAAAATTATATTTGATAATACCATTTTTTATGCTTATATTTTTTGTAAACAAAGCAAATTATCTCCCACAGAAATGAACTCCCGCAGAAATAATTTTTTTATTTTTATTCTGTAGCAGTTCTCCTTCGGCGAATCATATTAATAATAAAATCAGCCGAAGATTCCATTTCTGTGGGAGGATTTTTTCTAGTCGGTTTGAGGCGACCGTAGGAAGTGCCCATGGTAAAGTGCCTGGTGCGGAGCTTCGCCAGATCGTTACGATTCTTTTTCGCTAATCAAAAATTTGGAAAATTCATTAATGATTCAAACAATATTTCCTAAGTCAAAAATCAAAATCTTTTTGGCAATAGTTGTAATTCTTTTTTTTGATATCACGACGCTTGTTTCCCAAAATCAAACCGGCGTCATTAAAGGGATCGTGTTAGATATTCATACTCGCCAACCACTAGCAAACGTTTTAATTAAACTTAAGAAAACATCAATAATTAAATTTTCTGATAAAAGGGGCGAGTTTACCATTAATGATTTACCGGCAGGGAATTACAGCCTGGAATTTTCTAAGCCAGGATATCAGAAACTGTTCTTAACAAACCAGGAAGTGTTAAGTGGAAAAACTACGCTTATCATTGCAGAGCTATCGACCTGGAGCGTTGGTTTGGAAGATGTGTTTTACATCGGGGGAATCGAGGTTACCGCACAAAAGGATTTACTGCGTGATAAATTAGAAACGGTAACCCAAATTTCATCGAGTGATATTGAACATATCCAGGCAACAAGCCTCGGTGATGTATTGGATTTAGTGCCGGGAGTTGAGAAAAAAAATCAACCATCGTTAAAAAAAGCAGTAACGGCAAAAATTCGTGATCCAAGAAATAATGACCTTTTAACTCCGTTTAGTACAAAAGTTATTATAGATGATATTCCCTTTTCAAATAACACAAATTTGCAGGGTCCGCCTTACAAACATGTTTACACCGGCATGGGAAATGGTGTGGATTTAAGAGAAATCCCTGCTGATAACATTGAATCGGTTGAGGTTATCCGGGGAATAGCGCCGGCTGAATATGGTGATTTTATGGGTGGTGTTATTAATGTAAAAACAAAAACGTTTAACCGGTCAGTTCACAGGATAAAAAGCAAGAACAACCCTGATACTAATGAAATGAATTTTGGCGGCGCTTTTACGCTTAAAAAGACAGAAGTGAATTATAATTTGAACTGGGCTTTTAGCGAACAGGATATTCGGAAAGATTATGATGGCGCTCAAAGACTGGCTGCACAGCTTATTTTAAAAAACAACTTCTTTCAAAACAAATTATCTGTTCGGAATCAATTTAAATATTATGGATTCTTTGAAAACGTGAAAGAAAACCCGAAAGATCCAAATGCACAAGTAAGTACAAATAAAGGATATCGATTTATTTTCGGAAACAAAGCTGTTTTTCAGCTTAACGCGCGGAGTGACTTATCCTCAAATTTTTATATTAATTATCGTCGGTTGGATTCGTACCAGCAATTTATGATGCAGGCGGACAATCGGGTTATTTCCACTTTGATGGAAAATGGGACAATGGCTGGGATCAAACAATATGGTCCATATTTATATCATCAAACAACTCTTGGAGATGAGTTACGCCTGGGGCAAAAAATTTCCTGGAGTCGTATGTTTTTTACGGGACAGCTATTCCATAATTTCATTATTGGAAACGAATTTATTTATGAAAACAACTATGGAAAAGGTCGTTCTTTTGATGTTTTATATCCGCCATCACAAGGGATTCGCCCTCGTTCTTTTAGCGATGTTCCCGGGATATTTCAACACAGCATGTTTATTAATGATCAGATCAGCGGGCGATTGTGGAAAGAATTCACGTTAAACCTGGGACTAAGATACGAACGCTACACTTCCGGAGAGTTGTTTAAATTAAATTTTTTTGATTCCCGTCATGGCGCTTTCTTTAACCCGCGGGTAAATTTTGCCTATTATCTATCAAAAAACGCTCAACTGCGCTTCGGTTTTGGTCTGGCATCAAAGGCGCCGTCTCTGAACCATATTTATCCCGATGCTTATTATCTTGATGTTCAGGATGATCTGCCAATTGATGAATACGAGTCAATAAGGGACAGTATTATTACAACTTATAAATTTGATCAAACGAATTTAAATCTCAAGGGATTTCAAGAGAAAAAATATGAAGCAAGTTTCGACCTTCGGGTTGGAAAATTTGCCATGTCTTTGACTGGGTTTTATTCCGAACGAAACGGAGAACCAAAATACAAAACTTATCCTTTTTTTTATAATCAATATTTTCGACCCAATTTTCCGGATTTGGAAGGCAGCACAATTGCCAGATCGTTAATGGATTATTATGAAAAAACAGTCAATGGCGGCTGGTCCAAATTTAACGGCTTGGAATTTAATTTGAGAAGTCAGCAAATAAAAAACTTAAATATGGATTTTTTATTTAATGCAGCATACCAGCATGTAAGAGAAAAAAAGCAGGGAATGTACAGTGGACCTATACGTGCTAACAAAAACACAATTCCTTATTACAAACACCATGGGAGATGGACGCAAAAATTATTATTTACTTACCAGGTTAATTATATTTCCAAAGCGTTAGGAATTTGGGTTACATTAACTGCTCAGCATGTGCCCTATTTTCAGTATAAAATTTTAGGTGGAAGTGATTCGTTAGCTGTGGCTTATTATGATGCGACGAACGAGAAAATGGTTTATTTAAGTGAGGCAGATCGGCTTAATGAAGACTACGAAATGTACCGGCTGCATAAAACACCTTTTGATTTTCAAACAAAAAAATACAAAAGTAAGTGGCTGCTCAATATAAGTATGAGCAAATCCCTGTTCAAGGGTGCGGAGGTTTCTCTTTTCGTCAATAATTTCTGGGATGATCGGGCAATTCAGGAAAATCCACACAATCCTGGTGAATTCATTGAACGAAACCCGGAAATATTTTATGGGATAGAATTTAGTATGGTAATGGATAAATTATTTCATTAACAACCAGCGCAGGGAGACTTCGATGAAAAATTTTGTTTTAATTTTTTTGTTTCTCATATTTATATTCGGAATTCTTGATTGTTCATTAAAAAAACCAACCGGGTTTGATGGCGAATGCAAAATCCACATTTTAGTCATTGATACCACTGGTACTGTGCCGCTGGATTCTATCTCCGGTTTAGCGCCGGTTGCAAATGCAAAAGTACAACTCTACTCCCAGGAATATGATATAAAATATACTTCCATTACAGATGATAATGGCGAAACCGAAATCGAAAATTTATTGGCTTCACAATATGTCATTTCAGTTAGTAAAAAAATTCCTGCGGAATTATTACCTGACTCAATACACATAAACAAGGATGTGCTTTTAACCGGTACGTTCGAAAAAACTATTTACCAAAACCAGGTATTCGATGCTGACACTGTCAAATTAGGAAAAAAATTATTATCAAAAATTATAATTAATGAAATTTATTATTGTGGAAGTAGCAGTAATAATGGTACTTATCAATATGACCAGTTTGTTGAATTATATAATGCTTCGGACACGGTGCAGTATTTGGATGGTCTGATCATTGCCAGGGCGTCTGTGTACAGCAATTATATAAATCAATATGCTGAAGCAATGTACTTATATCAATTTCCAGGAACGGGGAAGGATTTTCCTGTGGTGCCGGGTGAACATGTGGTTGTGGCGCAAGATGCAATTGATCATATTACTGGGGCAGGCGCGGACAGCAGTCTAGATCTCTCTTATGCACATTGGGAATTCTATAACCAATATGGGGACATAGACAACCCGCATGTGCCTAATTTAGAGAATATTAATCCAAACAAACAAAATGATTTTCTACTGCACATTAAATATGGTGGCGTGTTTTTAATCAATGGCAAAGAGGTCGATCAATTTAATTTTACTCCATCAGGATATGTTTTATTTAGTTTCAAAGATGTAATGGATGCTGTGGAGTATTCTCGTGATCCCGGGAATCCGAAAATATTTACCGGCAGATTAGATGCAGGTATCGCCGGTATTGGCTTACAAAAATACAGCGGCAAGTCAATCGAACGGAAAAATCCCATCGATGGCGCTGCCGGACATGATACCGATAACAGTTCTCTCGATTTTAAAATCGTTCATCCGCCAACGCCAGGATATCAACATTGATCCAAAAATGTTAAGTTGGTTTGGAGTTAAAAACTTAGTTTGGATAAATAATGAAAAAGCATCAAACAATAATTCTACTAATTTTCGTAGCTGCTTTTATTTTTAATAATCATGTTTCCTTAGCATCAGGCTTCAGGATAAAATCCCTGGCACAGATGAGTTTAATTTTAAAGGATAATGAAAATCAATTAAACTTGTATGATTTTGGTGGCAATCCTGCCTGGCTTATTATGGATGGTAACAAATCGTGGCTGCGTTTTTCTTTCCTCACAAATAAAAATTCGGGCAATTTTAAACGCGATTATGATCCTGAAGCAATAATAGATTTAAATGGTCAGGTTGAAGGTGTAAAAAAATTAGATAAAAATCAAACATTTTATGGCTCTGTAAATTATCACAATTTACGTTTGAACAAAGTTTATCAGGCAATAAATCGAAATCCATATCAACAGTCTCCTTTCCGGTTAACTGATAGTTCAACCGGCAGCATAAATTATCTCGGTCCGAGTCTTTCCTTCCAATACAGCAAAAATATTTATCAACAAAAATTATTTATTGGTGGCTCGGTTACCTATCAAATTGAAACAGGGTTAAAAAATGTTTTTCCTCAACCCCGAACAATTTTTCGTTATGTCCGATCTGGAGTTGGTGCAGCTTACCGGTTTTCGGATCAATTGAATATTGGGGCGACATTTTTTTATTCCAACACACAGGAATTTACTGAAATTCTCTCTCCCGATCCATTTGAACGTCGCCAGGTAATTGTTTCAAAATTTCGAGGAGAAAATTTTTACACAGAAAGCCTGGGCAGTTTAGAGCAGTTTTCAAAAAATTCAGCGTATAAGTTAGGATGTCAATTGACCTATACTGCGAATGATTTTTTAGAATCGGGATTGGCAGCTCTTTACAATTTTCAATCCACTAACTTTATGGAAAACCGTTTCAGACCGAAATCAGACGGTATTTGGAAACTAAACGGGTATGAAATTAACTGGAGAACAAGACTGAAAATCCCTGGTCTGCCAATTGGATTAGGACTGGCATTGGATCGAATCTATTTTAATGATTGGGCAAAACACCCGGATTATCCCATTTTAATGGGGGATAATTATTTCTGTGAAAACCGTATTGGTGTTGGAATTTCTTATGAACCTCTTTTCTTGCCCATAATTCTTGCAGCAGAATATCACTTCAATTTTGCAGAGAAAGACAAAAACGATTATATCAGCAGGTTGAGGGGAAGTGGTGAAATTGACAATAGCATCTTTAAAATGGGAGCTGAATGTCGGCTGCTGAAAAATTGGAAAATTCGTGCGGGTATTATTTACTCCAAAAACGATGTTGATCCGGATTTGCAAAGCTTCAGCGAATTTCTTCCCCAAAACCAAAAAGAGTGTTTGACCTTTGGAATAGCACACCTGTTTGCTTCGATCGAATCAGAAATATTTGGATTTTTCGGACAGCAACGTCCTGTTGAATTCAAAGATAATAAAAGAAGAGACCAGGTTGGAATAGTTTTTTCGATGAAGATTTATCGAGATTGAAATCGTACTTTTCCTTTTGTACACCTCCGTGAATTTTTGTTTTTAGAATTTTATTATCATTGGAGAAAAATAATGAGGTCATCGGGTTTCATTTATATTTCTCATTTACTGGGTTACGGTTACTGTTCTGGAGTAAACAGTGATCCAGCCTGTAAATAAATTAATGATAATATCAACAGGACCTGTCTCAGTTTTGATTGTATAATCTTTAGCATTACCTGCCATATCACGAGTATCAATCTCATTGAGCGGTGCAAGTCCCTAAAGGGCGTACCATTGTCGCTTTTCTGCTGTAATGCCTTTTTTAGCGCCAACGCCAATTTTGTGGACATGAGCGGCACAGCCAATAAAGCTCACAATAAAAATAACAATTAATATTAAAGCGATACTTTTTCTTAACATAAGTTTCTCCTTTTACATTTAAGGTTGTTTAGAAAGAGAACCAATTGAAGACTCGATGACCTCAATTTTTTTTGCATAAATTGATTTTGGAACTATGTAGTCTATTTGAAATGATTTGTGATTTGCTTGTGGAATAAGTAATTTGAAATTGATCATTTGTTCACTAATGATCAAACTCTGATAAATTAAAAAATTTTTATATTTATAAGTTGAATGCTGCACTTCACTTTGTTCAGCAGAATTTTCAATTACCTGGTGATAAAAGCTTATCGAACTGTCACTCAATGTCAGCGTAGGATGCACGGTGAGTAAGCAGAAAAAGCGTTCATCTTCATTCATAAAAAACTGATTAGGTTCCAAAACAAGTGAATCAGGAGAAACGAGACTTTTTTGAATTTTTCCTTTAACCTGCTGCACCATGTTTTTCGGCATTTGCTTACAACCTGATGGGGGAGAAAAAGAAAAGCCAAGTTCACTGTCTGAATATTTTTTTCCCAATAGTGACTGGTTGATTTGGAAGGTCATTTCTTCCGGCTGATCGTTTCTATCTTTTTCCACATTTCCAGAGCTGAATATCATCAGTATTATAAAAGAAAGAATAATTATAAAGATATTTGTAGAAATTTTCATATTTACTCACTTTGAATTATTTTGTAGATTCATTGACCTGGCGAGGGAACTAATGCTTTTTGGACGGTTTGTAGATATGATTTTTCTGTTCATGTAGAATTCATTTTTTTTATGGATTATGTTGCTTTTGTTGATTTGCGATTTTCAATTTCCTTTATTTCAGCATCAATGTTTTTTAATTCGATATAATCTTCCCAAGCAGGGTGCTCAGCGATATTCCCATTTTTGATTTTCATTTTTAATTCATGTGCGTTTAAGGCATTATACCGAGCCTGTATTTCAAATTTTTCGTTTTGAAGGCCTCTTTTTTTTTCTTTCATTGCAAGAGAAGAACCGGGTTTTAAAAATTCAATGGGTGAAGTTGAATACTTTTTTGATGACTTTTCTAATGTTTTTATGTCTTCATTTGAATAACTTAATAATTATTTACCATTATGCGAAATATACTTGTTATTTTGATAAAACTGTGTCATTAATGTAAACGAATATCTAATAAAAGTCAAGTGAATAATGGGTATGGAGTAAATATAAAAAATATTAAAACGGCAAATCCGTATTCAGAATTTTCAAATTTTTCACACCATATTTTTCAAATTCACGCTCGTAAACTTCTTCCGTGTCAAACCTGATGGCTATTTGTTCTGAAGGTTCCATGTTAAGAAATTTTTCTGCTCCTACCTTTTCAATGACATCACGGGTAGTAAACCGCATGATTAATTCGGGCCAGAAACTTTCGTTTTCATAATTGGCAACAATTTCCCTGATGTCTTCATTTTCCTCTAATTCAAACGTGAAACCCATTTCATGCCTATCAATGTGAGCCACATGTTCTTTTAATCCAGCACTATCTGCCTCTTTAAATATTTTCTGCAGTACTTTGGTATATTTATCTTTTTCCTCGGGATAGTCTTTTTCAGATACTGAAAACATATACTCTCCAAGATACAATAATTCAATCAACGCTTTTAATTCATTTTTACTGAATTCAATTTTCATATTATCGATCCTTGTATTTTTAAAATTAGTAATTTCATTTTACTCATCCACTTCTTTAAATTCTCCAGCGCTTTTGATAAAAATGTAAACAACCAACATGCCTAAAATGCTGTGCACTGCCAGGGTGTACCAGACATATTCCGGATGACCCATATCGAGGAAGTAGCCATAAAGCGGTGTATAAATAACACCGCTAAAAGCCCCGATGCCAATTGCCAGAAAATTTGTTCCCATATACAAACCAGCTTTTTCTTTTGGCGCCAGCCAGGTGATATATTCCTGGATTCTCGGTGAAGACGTCATTTCACCCACTGCAAATAAAAAGATACCAAGAAAAACCCAGGTCGAACTGGCAACGTTAGCGTAACCTAAAACAAAAAAACCAATTGCAGCTATCAACAAACCAAATGAAAATGTTGGAATTGCTTTAAACTTTTCAGCGATACGGGAAACAAATATTTGGAAAATCCCAGCGCACTAAAGTGCAGGCAAAGGCTGAGGCGAAGGCGAAGGAAAAAAAATTCTTAATCCCTGTGCCCGAAGGGTGCTTTAATCTTATACCTTACTCCGCCTTAGCC
>JACKQG010004388.1_pt1 | contig 16409 bp, 14 predicted proteins | sample 8237621 | NCBI WGS metagenome assembly JACKQG01 (sample SAMN15677084, study PRJNA649215) | marine metagenome | biome: marine; feature: Black Sea; material: saline water; isolation source: suspended particulate matter (SPM) from the Black Sea western gyre | collected 2013-06-09/2013-06-10 | depth...
TGTGGGTATTCACCCAATCGAGAATACCTGTCTTAATCACTTTTATTGTTTACCCAATAAATTATTTCAGTATATACAGGCAGGGATACCGGTATTATGCAGTGATTTCCCTGAAATGAAAAATATTGTAGATGGTTATAAGGTTGGAGAAGTATTTGATGTTGAAGATATAAGTAATATATCCAACACAATAAATTTATTATTTCAAAATACAGCAAAGTTGATAGAATATAAAAATAATTGTATTATAGCTTCCACTACATTAAACTGGCATATTGAAAAACTAAAATTTCTTGATATTTATAATAACTTATTTTCACCTTCTAAATAGTTGAGTCTTGTTAACCTGATTAGATACCTAAATTAATTGAAAATACAGATACTTACTCAATATTATCATCCGGAAATTGGTGCTGCTGCAACTAGGTGGACTGATTATAGTAGGTTATTAGCAGAAATGGGACATGAAATTACAATTATTTGTCAAAAACCTAATTATCCCAATATTCATTTATTTTCTAAAAAACTATTTAATAATGTTGAAGACCATAAAACATTATCACTTAAAATATGTAGAACCTGGGTTTGGATTAATGATAGAAATTCATTTATGAAAAGAATAATTTATTTTAATTCTTTTATGATTTCAGCTATTATCAAATCCTTTCGCTTGCCAAAGCCGGATGTTTATATAGCTTCATCACCCTCCTTGTTTTCAGGTTTAGCCGGAGTATTTATTTCAACATTTTATAGGAAGCCATTGCTTTTGGATATAAGAGATATATGGCCAGAATCTGCTATTGTATTGGGAGAATTAAAATCGTCAATCAGTAAAAATATTGGGTATGCTTTACAAAATTTTATTTATAATAATTCCAATGCATTCCTTGTTGCTGTACCTGGATTTTCAAAACATTTATCAAATAATAGTCATTCAAAGAACAAAATTATTATTCCACTTTTAAATGGAGTTGATGATGAATTTATAAAAATGGGGGAAGGTAGTTCCAAGTCCTATTCAGACTCAATTAATTTAATATACGCTGGAAATATTGGATTGGCTCAAGATTTTGTAACAATAATAAAGGCAGCAAAATTATTAGGGAATAAATATAAATTTATCATAATCGGGGATGGAATAATAAAGGGAGAGGTCTTAAAACTTATTAAAAACACTGATGTTAAAAATGTAATAATAAAACAACCTTTGAACAAAAAAGATTTAATTAATGAATATTCAAAAGCCCATATTGGAATAGTTTCTTTAAAAAATAAAGATATTTTTAAAAATGCAATTCCTTCTAAAACTTTTGAATATATGTCCTGCGGATTAGCGGTGATATGTACAATTATGGGAGAAATTGAAAAAATAATAAATGAATCAAAAGGAGGGATATGTATTGAGCCTGGGAACTCGAAATATTTTGCAAATACAGTTAAAAACCTAACTGAGGAAAAGATAGATTTAATGGGTAAAAATGGTAAAATATTTGTAAAAACAAAGATGAGGAAAAGTGATTTAATTAAAGATGCTGTTTATGAAATTGAATCAATCATCAATTAACAGAAAAGATTATTTTTAATAATGAAAATAGTTACAATCATTGGAAATAGACCGCAATTTATTAAAACTGCATTAATATCCAGAGAGATAAGAAAAAATGATATTGAAGTATTAATTCATACAGGTCAGCATTATGATTCAAATTTATCCGATATATTTTTTAATGAATTAAAAATACCAAAGCCTGATAAATATCTTGGGATATCGGAGCAGAGTCAGGCAAATCAAACTGGGCTGATGATGATAGAAATTGAGAGAATATTATTCAATGAAAAACCCGATTGTATAATCGTATATGGGGATACTAACTCTACCCTTGCAGGGGCGTTAGCTGGAACTAAATTAAATATCCCAATTGTACATATAGAAGCAGGATTGAGAAGTTTTAATAAAAATATGCCGGAAGAAATTAATCGTATCTTAACGGACCATATTTCAACGTTGCTATTTTGTCCTAATGAATCTGCTATTAATAATTTAAATAATGAAGGATTAACTCAAGGAGTTCTAAATTGCGGTGATGTAATGGAGGAGGTTTTTGAATTTGTTTATAAAAATGTTTTTAAAACACAATCAGATCCTTATGCCTATATGACAATACACAGAGCAGAAAATACTGATCAAAGTATAATACTGGTAAAGCGCATTGAACAAGTAGGGGGAATCGATTTGGATGTTATTTGGCCAATCCATCCCCGAGCACAGAAACAATTAACTAAATTCAACATAACTATTCCTCCAAATATAAAATTAATAAAACCACAAGGGTACTATAAAAATATTGAGCTTATAAAAAATGCCCAAATGGTTATTACGGATAGTGGAGGTTTGCAAAAAGAAGCTTATTGGGCTGGGATCCCATGCTTTACTTTGCGCAATGAAACTGAATGGTTAAATACTGTTTCGACAGGGTGGAATGTGATAATTTCTCCCGAGGATAATTTAAGAAATAAAATTGAGAATATATCAATTCCTGAAAACAAATATATGAGAAATAAAAATATTTCTGAATCAAAATTAATTGTAGAAAAAATAAGAAACCTAATTTGATAATATTTTTAAATATTTTAAAAATCATTTACATCCTGATACAAAAAATCCCTCTGAATAAATAGGCTGTTAACCATAAACTTACTTGAAAAACTACCATGTATTTTTACATACTAAAGTAGGAGGTATTTAAATATGAAATTATTTTTTCAAGTATTATTTCTTTTATCCGTAGGTACGCTGCAAGCCGACTGCACTGAAGCAGACTGCGGCCCACCCCTGGGTATGCCCAATTATCTTTGTGCTGATGGTGAAACGGTTGCCGGTCCCGGCGATTGCATTGAAACTGCTAATGGAGGCTGTGCCTGGGAAATTGTTTCCTGCCCGCAACTTACTGGATATCTCATTCCCATTGTGGTAAGTTTCTGTATGGATGCTTGTGCTTATTTTTATTTAGAATCCGAATTGGGGGATTTTTACACCAATATTACTGATTTAGACAATATTGAATCTTTAAGCTATTTTAATCATCGCTATGTCACTCTTTCCGGTGAAGATGTCTGGTGCGTGGAATGCGGTGCTGTAGATGTAAGTGAAATTACTGTATCCGGAAACTGTGAAATGCCCGTAGATTGCTTCCAAAATCCCTGTATTGATGCCAGTTGTCCGGCTTACCCCAACGCCGAATGTGTTTCCACCTATTGTGGTGGTTGTCATGCAGACTTTTACCAAAATGGAGAACTCATCACCGATTGTGATTATAGTAATGGATGTACTGATCTCACTGGCATATCTTTCGGTACATGTGATATGGTCATAGGAATTGGTTACAGTAATGGAAGTTGCAATTATATCTCTGGCTGTGGTTGGGTAGTAGGTGGAGTAGATTACTCAGATGCATTTTTTGATACTATTGAAGAATGTGAAGCAGCTTGTTTCGATGATCAACTCACCTGTGATGAAATTCCCGCAGAGTATGAATTACTCCATATTGGTGAATTTGCCACATGCGAATATGACATGGACTGTATTGCAGTCTGGGGAGATTGTGGCGTTGGGTTGGGGGGCTGCCATTATTCAGTGAATGCTGAACTCTATCCTGAAGATGAAATACATGAACTTGTAAATATATGGTATGAGGAAGGCTGTATGGAAGGGGTCTGCGATTGTATTGGTCCACCGTATGCTCAATGTGTAAATAACGTCTGTACCTCAGCCTATTGCATGGGTGAAAATCCCGCTGGATGTCTGCAAACGGGTTGTCCGGATGGTTTTGAATGTGAGGTCAATGAGAATGACTGCATCCCATCATTCTGTTCTTGTGAAGGCGACTTTTACGGAAGTTGGACCTGTACCGAAGACTGTGGCGGCGGTGTATGTGTAGAATCCAGTTTACTGGGTGATCTCAATGGGGATGGGGTTATCAATGTGGTGGACATTGTTTTAGCCGTAGATGCCATTCTGAATACGGAGTTTAATCCACTGGGTGATATGAATGGTGACGGTTCCCTAAACGTAGTAGATATTATCTTGATGGTGAATCATGTATTCGGATTTGAGGCACAATAAACTCTAAAGAAAAATTATATAAATAATAGAGTAGGGGCACAATGATTTGTGCCCCTTTTGCTAAAGATGTAAAAGTTAATTCTTTTATTCCCGGCTCCCCATTAATTCTTAAATTCAAATACTTTTTATATTTTAAAATAACCCCTTGCACCCAATTATCTATACCTCTTAATATATACCGACCAGTCGGTCGGTATTATGGCAATAAATCTACCTAAAGAAGAAAGGCAGTCGCAAATTATGGAAGCGGCTATGAAAGTAATTACCCGTAAAGGTTTTTCCAATACGCGTATGGATGATATCGTAAATGAAGCCGGAATGAGTAAAGGAGCTATTTACCATCATTATCAAGGTAAAAAGGAAATATTCCTGGCATTAATTGGACATTGGGAAACACAGACATTCCCGGATTTCTACAGCCGTAATGGAAAAGAGAGATCAGCAGCGGATACACTTCGTGATTTTGCCAGCGAAGTAATTAAAGTATTCAAATCTCGCAGTCATGTATTTCAGGCAGAGGTAGAATTTTGGGCTTTGGCAAATCAGGATGATGAAGTTCGTAAACGTTCTCAAGAATTATATGAAAAAATTATAAACTTATTCGAGTTAGTGATTATAAAAGGTGTTCGCGAAAATGAGTTTATGAATGTAGATACACGCATCACAGCTATTTATATTCTATCAGTATTTCAAGGAATCAATTGGTTTTGTATATTTAAGGATAAAAAGATAAATGCAGAATCATATATTCGGCATTCAATTGAATTAATTTTAACTGGACTTAAAAAGTCATAGGAGGTTACATGGGTAAAACTGACATATTAGAATCGACAATCGAAAGTAATAATCTATCAGATTTGGAATCTTTACATATTGATTATGAAAAACTGCAGGGTAGAGGTGGTGCTTTTCTCATTAGCCCTGTAGATAAGGGCAAGGTATTTTCTCGGGAGCAATTTTCTGAAGACCATAAAATGTTTGATCAGGCCGCAAAAGAATATGGTGAAAATCGTTTATTAGAGGTCCGGGAAGAATTAAATGTATTAAACAAGGATTTGAGTCTAGATATTTTTAAAGAAATGGGCGAGTTAGGATTCTTAAGTACGGATGTTCCTGAAGAATATGGTGGGTTAGCTCTAGATAAAACCACATCCTGTATTATTGTGGATGCTCTGTCATCAGGGAGAAATGCTTCAATGCTGGTAACAGCAAGTGCCCATACAGGCATTGGAATGCTTCCCATCGTTTGGTATGGTAATTCAGATCAAAAGGCAAAATATCTCCCAAAAATGGCTTCTGGTGAATGGATGGGTTGTTATGCACTTACAGAGTCTGGCGCTGGCTCAGACGCTTTATCTGGTGCCGCAACTGCCGAATTGAATGATGAGGGGACTCATTATCTATTAAACGGAACCAAGATTTTTGTAACCAATGGTGCTTGGGCAGATGTAGCAGTTACCTTTGCTTCAGTGAATGGAAAATACACAGCATTCATATTAGATAAGAATTGTGATGGCTGGGTAGTTGGTGAAGAGGAGAAGAAAATGGGTATTAAGGGATCTTCAACGGTAACTTTCTTTTATGAAAATTGCAAAGTCCCTGTGGAAAATGTTTTAGGGAAAGTTGGAGATGGTGGTCCAATTGCCTTTAACGTCCTTTATGTAGGTCGTTATAAATTAGGTGTTACAACGGCTGGGGGATCAAAATATATAATAGAAGGTGCACTAGAATATGCAACTGAAAGAGAACAATTTAGCCGCTCTATTAAAAAATTCGGAATGGTTCAGCGAAAATTTGCTAATATGGTGGCTCGAGTATGGGAAGGTGATTCCATTAATTATATGATAACTGGATCAATAGACTCTGCTTTGGCTGAAGTTGATAAGTCTGCAGACAATTATTTTGACATAGTTCAGAAAACCATTGAAGATCATGGTATTGAAGCATCTATTTCAAAAATTGTGGGATCAGAAACGTTGGCCTACTGTACAGATGAAGGTCTCCAAATTTTCGGCGGAAATGGATTTATTGAAGAATACCCAATGGCTTGTGCTTACCGTGATGAGCGAATCAATAGAATTTTCGAAGGAACCAATGAAATAAATCGCCTCCTGATTGGCGGAACCGTAATGAAAAAAGCGATACTAGAAGAAATTCCACTTCGAGATGCCATTGCGCATCGCATGGAGAATTGGCTCCCTGAGCTGAATATATCTGATGATGAACCACTTTTCCTTGAAGCCAGGGCTATTGAGTATTGTCGATCTTTTATGCTTTTTTGTTTACATGAATCCATTTTAAAATATGGACAAGACCTTAAAAATGAGCAGTGGGTTGTTGAGCCATTTGCTAATATGGTAATTGCCTTAGCTATTATGGATACCGGATTTAAACGCTACAATCAATTAGATTCTGGTGACCATAAAGATAATACTTTACAAGTTCTGAGTCTATCAGTTGCGGATCAATATGACAGTATCATTAAAAACGGATTGGATATTGTAAATTATCTTTTCACTGGAGAAAAACATCAAGAAAAAGTAGATATAATAAATAAATGGCAAGCCGCTACAGGTTATACTCCAAATAGGATCAATAGCCAAAAAGCAATAGTTGCTACTTTATACACCCACAATAAATATTATTTGAATTAAAAGGAGAAGTTATTAATGTCAGTTGAATCATTCATTATTGATGGAGCCCGAAGCCCTATTGGAACCAAAAATGGCCAGATGGTTGGTGTCCGTTCTGATGATCTTGCCGCTCAGGTTATCCAGGGCTTGATGAAAAGAAATGAAAATATACCCTCTGAAGTAGTAGAGGATGTGGTTGTTGGGTGTGCCTTTCCCGAAGGTCCTCAGGGAATGCTCATGGCACGATCTATTTCTGTGTTGGCTGACCTCCCTATTGAGTCCGGCGCGAAAGTAGTTAATCGTTTCTGCGGTTCTTCTATGGATGCAGTGCATCAACTCAGTCAAGCTATTTTAGCAGGTGATGTTGATGCCGGAATTGCCGGCGGTGTGGAAGATATGTTCGGTGTTCCTATGGGTGGATTCAATCCCAGTTTTCATCCCGAATTATATGAAAAGGAATTTTATATTGGTATGGGAGAGACTGCAGAAATCCTTGCCAAAGATTTAGATATTTCCCGAGAAGATCAGGAAGCCTTTGCTGTGAAATCTCATGAAAAAGCCTTGGCAGCAATTGAAACAGGACGATATGATAATGAAATTATACCTGCCCAAGTTAATGGTGCTGAAGTCAGTAAAGACGAGGGGCCTCGTGCTCCAAATCTTGACAAAATCAAGTCTTTAGATCCAGCTTTTGATGCTGATGGTACGGTTACAGCTGCAACCTCTAGCCCTATTTCTGTTGGAGCCGCCGCCGCAATAATAATGGGAGATACAAAAGCTAAAGAATTAGGACTCTCTCCAAAATTTAAAATCAGATCTCGGGCAGTAGCTGGCGTAGATTGGACACGAATGGGTTCTGGACCTTTGCCTGCCACCGAGAAAGCTCTAACCAAAGCAGGACTACAACTCAGCGATATTGATGCTATTGAATTAAATGAGGCTTTTGCTGCTCAGTCCCTCTATGTTATCCGTAAAGGCGGTTGGGATATGGATAAGATCAACTTAAACGGCGGCGCTATTGCTCTTGGTCATCCACTGGGCTGTTCGGGTGTGCGCTTATTGGTGACTCTTATGAATGTCATGGAACAAAATGACTCAACTCTGGGTCTTGCAACAATGTGTATTGGTAGTGGGCAAGGAATTGCTACGGTACTTGAACGGATATAGAATAGGTATTAGAGATTAGTGATTGATGAATAGAATTGCAATTATCGAATAATGAATTCTGAATTTAGAATATGGAAATTGAAAAAATAAAAAAGGAAAAATTGGATGATTATATTTTGAATGAATTATTTACTTCATTCACCCTCACCCCACCTCTCCCTTGGGGGAGAGAAGTAAATCGCAACAAAATGATAATATCATTGTTGAAAGAAAAATCATGGATGGGAGCCTCTTCTCCATTGGGGAGAAGATTGAGATGAGGGGTAAGTAAAAGTTATTAGATTTGTGAAATATTGTTTAATTGATTGCACGCTTTATGATAAATACCCATTATACTTTATTACTTAAAGATTAAGGAGAACATTAATTATGTCAGATTCATTTAAAATAGAAAAAGTCGCCGTTCTTGGTACCGGTGTAATGGGAGCGCAAATAGCTGCACATTTAACCAATGCAAAAATACCGGTATTGGCATTCGATATTTCTCAGGATATTGCCGAAAAAGGAGTGGCTACAAGTACGAAATTAAAACCCAGTGCCTACTACAATCCCAAAACTGTGGAAATGATTACTCCTCTAAATTATGAAGATCATATAACACAAATTGCCGAATGCGATTGGATCATTGAAGTTATAGCCGAACGACTGGACTGGAAACAGGAACTATATAAGAAAATCCAGCCACATTTGAAAAAAGATGCCATTATTACATCAAACACTTCAGGAATTTCTATTGCAGAATTAGTAGATGGTATGGATAGTGATATGGCCAGCCGGTTTTTCATTACTCACTTTTTTAATCCACCTCGCTATATGAAGTTAGTAGAGATTATTCAATCAGAAAAAACCAACACAGATTTAATTACTCCCATGGCTGTATTTTTAGAAGAGACGCTTGGTAAAGGAGTGGTCTATGCCAAGGATACGCCTAATTTTATCGCCAACCGTATTGGTGTGTATGGCATGATGGTAACCCTTGAAGAAGCCCGTAAGAAAAAATTATCCATTGAGGATGTAGATGGTTTAACCGGTTCCTTAATTGGCCGTCCTAAATCAGCTACCTTCCGTACTGCTGATGTGGTGGGGCTAGACACCATGTGTTTTGTTGCCAACACAGCTTATGAAAAATGTACTGAAGATTCTGAAAGAGAAACTTTTAAAATTCCTGATTATTTGCAGAAAATGGTAGAAAATGAATGGCTAGGGCAGAAATCCAAACAGGGATTCTATAAGAAAATTGATAAAGGCGTAATTCATTCCATTGATTTAGATACTTTAGAATATACTCCGCAGAACAAGAAACGCTACCCAGGCGTTCGTTTGGCAAAGGAGCATATCCAGTTAAAAGATCGCTTAAAAGCATTGGTGAATTCGGATGACCCCGCCGGGCAGTTTGTCTGGGAGGTTACTGCTAAAGCATTATTGTATTCTGCCAATCGCTTGGGCGAAATTGCTGATGATATAGTTAATATTGATCGTGCCATGCGTTGGGGATTTGGCTGGGAACTAGGTCCCTTTGAAGCCTGGGATGCCATTGGAGTTGTTAAATCAGCAGAGCGAATGAAGAAAGAAGGCAAATCAATTCCCCAGTGGATAACAGAAATGTTAGATGCTGGACACACATCATTTTACTCCAGATTAGAAGGTTTCAATTGTTATTGGGATGTGAACAAAAAAGATTATCTGCCCATCCCAACTTCGCAAAAAGAACTCAGGTTTTCCAATTTCAAGTACAATGGCAGTCTTATTGAAAATCATTGGTCTGCATCTTTAATTGATTTGGGTGATGGGGTAGCAGGAGTTCAATTTCATTCAGTATTGCAGGCGCAATTAAATCCCATTGATGGTTCTGTATTGCAGACTATTTATTTAGCCCAGAAATGGGTAAAAGAAAAAGGATATAAGGGATTGGTCATTTCTGGTGATGGTGCTAATTTTTGTGCCGGAGCCAATTTAAATATGATTCTCAATTCTGCTTATAGAAAAGATTGGGATGAATTAGACCGCACCGTAAAAACCATGCAGGATATTTTGCAGGGATTACGTTTTGCACCATTCCCAGTTGTAGCTGCGCCATTTGGGCTGGTTCTTGGTGGTGGATTTGAAGTTATTGGAGCCTGCGATAAAATTGTAGCAGCCGGTGAATCATATATTGGTTTGGTGGAAGTAGGGGTGGGACTTATCCCCGGTGCCGGTGGTAATTTGCGTATGATTTCTAATTTGAGTAAAAAGATGAAATCTGCTATGCCTGGAGCATTCCCAGTTATTCAGAAAGCATTTGAAACAATCGGATTTGCAAAAGTAGCTACCTCAGCCAAAGAAGCACAAGCCGTTGGCTATTTACAAAAGGATGATAAAATTGTGGTAAACAGAGATCATCTTCTGGCTGCAGCCAAGCAGGAAGTATTGGATATGACTGATGGATATACAACGCCTGAAATGGAAAGCTTTAAACTTCCTGGAAAATCTGGTAGATTGGTACTGGAAGGTACACTGAAAGGATTTGTGAAATCGGGTAAAATTAGCGAGCATGATGCTCTTATTGGCAGAAAGCTTGGTCATGTACTTACAGGCGGTGAAAAGGGTGGTCCATTTACTGCAGTTGATGAGCAATATCTATTGGATATTGAGCGGGAAGTATTCGTTTCTTTGGCTGGGGAACAAAAGTCCATTGACCGCATTGAATACATGCTGAAGAAAGGTAAACCACTTAGGAATTAATTAAAATTAGCCCAAAACAATGAACTTAACATGGTTTATTGTTTTTCTCCGGAAAAGCCTGGCGATTGCCAGGCTTTTCTATTTTATAAACCTTTTCAATGCTTTAAACCTTTGATGGGTTCTGCATTAAAATTAGCCTTGTAACACAACCATCCTGGTTGTGGAGAATTGAGTAGGTTTATTATATAAAGTAAGATTCATATCTAAATACTCAAACATGAATTCCAGTTTGCTGAAATAAATAACGACTATACTCAAATATCAGCTCAGCAACCTAGAAAGGTCGCTGTATAGCTTACAACCTTCACTACCACATCAATTTTCAATTTCTCATTTTCAAATTAATTTCTCCTTGCCTCCTGCTTCCTTTTTCCCTTCTCCTATTTTTCACCTCCTAAACATATCCTTCAATATATACCCGGCAATATTCGGATTCTCTTTAAGTCGCCTAGTAGAATAGGCATACCAATCTATACCATAGGGTACATACACTCTTACTTTAAAGTTATTCTTTAAGTGATTTTGTAACCAGCCGGACATAGGAACACCATATAAAACCTGAAATTCAAAAGCGTCTGATTGAACGTTTAATTCTTCAATCAACTTATATGTCGATTTCAAAATATCCAGATCGTGTGTAGCTATACCAACATAAATTTTATTCTTAAAGGCAAAGCGTAATAGTTTCATAAAATTACTGTTTATCTTCCGCCGTCTTTGGATGGCAATTGAGGGAGATTCTTTATAAATCCCTTTGCATAGGCGAAAATTAAAACTGCCATTTTGAGCTAAACTTTCCAAGTCTTTTTCACTTCGATATAAGTATGCCTGCAAAACAGTTCCAACCTGTTCATATTTTTCATAACAGCTTTTAAATAGAGAAATAGTGTCATCTGTTACTGCAGAACTTTCCATATCAATTCGTAAGAAATTATGAGTCTCTTCTGCTTTGGAAAGGAGTTTATCTAAATTAGTTTGAAGCGTGTCCTTGCTGATATCCTGTCCAATATGGCTGGGCTTGATGGAAATATTGCAATCCAGTTCCTGCTTAGAGATCTCATCATAAATAGCTATATACTCATTGGTAATATGGTCAGCCTCAGTTTCCGATTTAGTATGTTCCCCTAAAATATCCACTGTAGCAGAATACCCTTTAGCATTTAATTGACCTACGACATCTAATGCACCTGCTATGCTTTTACCAGCCACATATCTTCCAGCAATTTTCCAGACAATCCAGAGGGGAAGTAGGGGGGTGATTTTAATAATGAATTGGTTAAAAATACTTTTTATCATCTGTTTAAAATTATCAAGTATTTCTATGAATATCCAAAAATGAAAATAAATCTATGTGATATATATGAATAGGGGTTGTTTGGTAATTTTTTACCTGTCTAAATTTAATACTCTGTCAAACAGATATATTTGTGTACCAGGACTTTTTACCCATTATAATATTCACCGCTTTAGCAGGCGTACTCATTGGAGTACCGCTTGGTCTGCAGCACCTCCTTTCCCCAAGAAAAAATAAAGGTGGAGATAAACTTATCTCCTATGAATGCGGCGAGCTACCCGAAGGCTCAGCTTGGGTAAAGTTCAATATACGGTTTTATGTTATTGCTCTCATTTTCCTCATTTTTGATGTAGAAATAGTATTTCTTTTTCCTTGGGCAGTAGTTTTTCAGGACTTAGGTCTCCTGGCATTTATTGAAGCCTTTCTTTTTGTACTCATATTATTAGTGGGATTTGTTTATGTTTGGGCCAAAGGTGATCTGGACTGGGTGAAAATGAATGTCCGTTACGGAAAAGGCCGTTATGCAAATCTACAATCTAAAGGAGAAACTAGATGATGGATGCCTCACTTTTAGAGCGCTTTGATAAAGACAATATTGTGGTAGAAAAATTAGATACACTTATTAACTGGTCTCGAGCAAATTCACAGTGGTATTTTCAATTTGGACTGGCATGCTGTGCTATTGAAATGATGGCTGCAGCAGCCCCTCGTCACGATCTTGAACGCTTTGGTGCTATGCCTCGTGCTACGCCTCGGCAATCTGATGTGATGATAGTAGCCGGTACAGTAACATTAAAAATGGCAGAAAGGGTAAAAAGGCTTTATGAACAGATGTCCGATCCCAAATATGTAATTTCTATGGGATCCTGTTCTAATAGCGGTGGGCCTTACTGGCAATATGGTTACCATGTATTGAAAGGCGTTGACTTAGTTGTTCCGGTTGACGTGTATGTGCCTGGCTGTCCGCCCCGTCCAGAAGCACTATTGCAGGGGTTGTTGGAATTACAGAAAAAAATTAAAACTGAGACTCCTCTCAGGAAGCAGGCTTAATATGACTTTTGCTGAAATTGTAAAATTTATTGAAACCAAGGCTCCTGGTAGATCCTCCATTATTGAAGGGAAAGAAGTTGTCTTAGTCTCTCCAGCTGATTGGAGTGAAATTTCCACCTTGCTGAAAAATGAATCCGAGGTGGATTTTGATTATCTAATGTGTATATCTTCTTATGATAAAGGCGATAATAAAACCTTTGGTGCAGCTTATAATTTCTACTCCATTAAGAGGCAGCATTATCTTGAGGTGAGGGTGGAAACAGAAGACGGCACTACAATCCCATCTGTTACTAATTTATGGAAAACAGCAGACTGGCACGAGCGGGAAGCCTATGATATGATGGGACTTCAATTTGAAGGGCATCCAGATTTAAAACGGATATTATTATCAGAAGATTGGGAAGGCTATCCATTGCGGAAAGATTACAAGGAACCAGATTACTATCATGGTATACCTGTACCTAAAGACAAATCATATTGGGAATGATGGAAGAGCAAACCATAGATAAAACAGTATTTGAAACTGGTGAAATGGTGCTGAATATGGGACCTCAGCATCCCAGTACTCATGGTGTCCTGCGCTTAAAAATTCACACCGATGGAGAAATTGTTTCAAAAATTGAACCAGTCATTGGCTATCTACACAGATGTTTTGAAAAACATTGTGAAAAATTATCTTATGAGCAAATTGTTCCCTTCACCGATCGCTGTGATTACTTGGCTTCTATGCATATGGATCATGCCTATTCTATAGCTGTTGAAAAATTATTGGATGTTGAGCTCCCTGAGAGAGTGGAATATATCCGAGTTATCATTGCAGAATTACAGCGTATAGCCAGTCACCTGGTTGCCTTGGGTACCTTTGGCCTGGATGTAGGCGCTATTACTCCCTTTACCTGGGCCATACGTGATAGGGAAAGAGTCCTTGATTTATTTGAAGCTCTCTGTGGAGCCCGTTTGTTATACAATTATATCTGGCCTGGGGGTGTATCCCACGATTTGCCGCCTAAGTTTGTTGATCGAACTTTGGAGTTCTTGGATTATTTTGACCCTCAAATTGACGAGTTTAATAATCTTTTGAGCACCAATAAAATATTTATAGAACGTACAGCAGATGTGGGTGTGCTGCCGCCAGAGGTAGGTATAAATTTTGGCGTTACCGGCCCCAGCCTGCGTGGAAGTGGTGTAGATTTTGATCTACGTAAAAATGAACCTTATTCCATCTACGATAAATTTGATTTTGATGTGCCCCTTGGCGAAGGCACCATGGGAACAATAGGTGATACCTGGGATCGCTATTATGTCCGGGTTCTGGAGATGCGGGAATCCGCAAAAATTATTCGCCAGGCTTGCGCTCAACTTCCCGATGGAGATGTAGGTGAGGCAATACCAAAAAAGGTCCGCCCTGCAGTAGGAGAAGTTTATGGTCGCTACGAATCAGCACGTGGTGATGTAGGTTTTTATATTATCAGTAATGGAAAGAATATTCCACTGCGGGTTAAAATGCGATCACCTGCTTTTTGTAATCTGTCAGTTCTCGGTGAAATTGCTGAAGGATGGATGATTTCAGATGTTATTGCCATTTTAGGCAGTCTGGACATCGTATTAGGGGAAATTGACAGATGAATTCTCTGGTAGACATATTGCTCAATTCCTTTTCCGAAATGAATTCAGTCCTGGTTCTTTCAGTTGTCCTCATCACTTCGGGTGTGGTGATATTCACTATAATGGCAGTAAATGCACTCGTTGCTGTGTATTTTGAGCGTAAAGTTTCTGCATTTATGCAGGATAGATTAGGGCCTATGGAAGTTGGTTTGTTTGGCTTTAAAGGTGGAAAGAAATTCTGGGGCGGTATTGGGCAGACTTTTGCAGATGCCATTAAATTATTGACAAAAGAAGATATCCTGCCAAAAGATGCAGACAGATTTTTAATGATTCTAGCGCCATTTATAATTTTCACCGGTGCGTTGCTTACTTTTGTGGCAGTACCATTGGCGCAGAATATTGTAATATCTGATTTTAATATTGGGATTTTCTATATTGTGGCTATGAGTTCTGTTGGGGTTATTGGCGTTATCTTGGCTGGGTGGTCGTCCAACAATAAATGGTCTCTCTATGGCGCAATGCGGGCTGCGGCTCAGATTATCAGTTATGAAATCCCAATCGGTCTATCATTGTTGCTGGTTGTTCTTGTTGCCGGAAGTCTTCATCTTGGCGATATAGTTCAATGGCAGGCAGATAATCGCTGGTTTATTTTTCACAGCCCATTTACATTTTTAGCATTTTTTATTTACTACATTTCCACTATTGCCGAAACCAATCGTACCCCCTTTGACATACCAGAGGCCGAGTCGGAATTGGTTGCTGGGTGGATGACTGAATATTCAGGGTTTCGCTGGTCATTGTTTTTCCTCAGCGAATACGCAAATATGCTCATTGTAAGTATTGTTGCAGCTATTGTTTTCTTAGGAGGATGGTTGTCTCCACTGCAGATGTTCAATATTTTACCGGAATCATGGATGTTCCTTGATGGTCCTGTTATGGGCTTTTTCTGGATAATGATTAAAGCAGTTATTCTTATTTTTATCATGATGTGGTTTCGCTGGACATTCCCCCGTTTAAGAGTGGATCAACTCATGTATCTCTGTTGGAAGGTCTTTATCCCTTTTGCTCTTGGCAATTTATTCTTTGTTAGTTTATGGGAGTTGTTAGTTTAAATGAGTGAGTATTTTAGCAGTATAGTGTACGGGGTAAAATCATTTCTAACAGGAATGAAGCTTACAATGTCTCATTTCAATAATAAAAAGGAACGGGTTGCAACGCTACAGTATCCCCATGAAAAGTGGCCCATCCCAGAACGTGATATTGGCTTTGATCACTCTGAGTACAACCTCATTCGTTCTCGATTGCATGTTGATATTGATGATTGCATTGCCTGTATGCAGTGTGAACGGGCTTGTCCTGTAGATTGCATTAAGATTGACTCCATCAAGCCTCCAAAGGATAGTGACGTGGATTGTGGCATGACCTCCAACGACACGCAGAAAAAAATGATTGTAAGCCGTTTTACCATTGATATGTCCGAGTGCATGTACTGTAATCTCTGCGTATTTCCCTGCCCTGAGGAATGTATTTACATGGTGGGCGGCCCCAATGCTGAAAAACATGAAATTGATTATGAATTCAGCCAGTATAAACGGGATGGAATGATATTTGAATTTGCCGATGCTACTGATGATATGATCCGTGATGCCGGTGGTGAAAAATGGCTGGAAAAAAGGGATGCTAAATTAACAAAGAATTCAGAAGGTGTAGAATTAATGGGTGTTATTCCGGAAGTAGCCCCGGCTCCAGTGGCTGCTCCTGTGCTAGAAGCAAAAACTGAAACCACCAAGCCCGCTACTGCGACGAAAGCCAGCGG
>JACKQG010004392.1_pt1 | contig 16397 bp, 7 predicted proteins | sample 8237621 | NCBI WGS metagenome assembly JACKQG01 (sample SAMN15677084, study PRJNA649215) | marine metagenome | biome: marine; feature: Black Sea; material: saline water; isolation source: suspended particulate matter (SPM) from the Black Sea western gyre | collected 2013-06-09/2013-06-10 | depth...
TGGAAATAATGAAATTAAATTTGGTTTTCAATACGAACAAAGGACGAACAGGGGGTATAGTTATGCAGCAAATGCACTTTGGACTCGGATGAGAGCCTTAACCAATTTTCATATCGGGCAGTTAGATGTTGATAATCCAATTGCGATATATCAGGACGGTATTTTCATGGATACTATTATATATAATAGAAAATACGACGAATTAACTCAAACAAGCTTTGACAAAAATCTCAGGGAAAAGCTCGGACTTGATGAAAAAGGACTTGATTTTATTTTGATTGACTCTTATGATATAGAAAAGAAGTCTATCCAATATTACGATAAGGATGGGAATATGCATACAATTAATGTTGGCGAAGATTTATACTCGATTGATATGTTCAGCGCCGATGAATTATTGAATGATGGTCATTATGTCGCTTATTATTATGGATATGACTATAAAGGAAATAAATTAACGAATAAGCCGAGTTGGGATGATTTTTTTACAAAGAAAGATGAAAACGGAGATTATTTACGACCGATGCCGGCTTATGAACCTATTTATATGGCGGGTTATATACAAGACAAATTTGCATTCCGCGACCTTATATTCAATGTCGGTGTTCGTGTAGATCGTTTTGATGCAAACCAGCCTGTTTTAAAAGACCCGTTTTTATTTTACCCGGCTTATTCGGTTAATGAAGTTGCAGAGGTAGGTGGGAAAACGGTAACTCACCCCGGAAACATGGGAGCTGATTATATTGTTTACGTTGATAATGTGAACGATCCTACCACAATAACAGGATATAGAAATGAATTTATCTGGTATAACGCTGATGGTGTTGAAATTCAGGATCCTAATGTGCTTGACGTCGGTTCAGGCGTTTCACCTCTTTTAATTGATCCTGACCAGGAATTCATAAATTACAGCGCATTTAAGGATTATGAGCCACAGTGGAATGTTATGCCACGGATATCTTTCTCATTTCCTATTTCAGATGAAGCCTTATTCTTTGCCCACTATGACGTATTGACTCAAAGACCGCTGACTAATGTTGCGGCTGATCCCTCTTCTTATTATTTCATTAATACTATTGGAGGAGTGATTAATAATCCTAACCTGAAACCTACCAAGACAATTGACTACGAGTTAGGATTTCAGCAAAAACTAACTAATAAATCTTCATTGAAGCTTACTGCATTTTATCGTGAAATGCGTGATGATATCCAAATATACCGGTTTAACGGCGCCTATCCGAGAGATTATACATCTTTTAATAATATTGACTTTGGTACTGTTAAAGGTTTAACCGTAACTTATGACCTGCGACGGTTAAACAGTAATACACGAATGATTGCAAGTTATACTTTGCAGTTTGCCGATGGAACAGGTTCGAGCAGTACAACTGCTGCAGCTTTAGTAGCATCGGGTTTACCAAACCTTCGTACCACGAATCCGTTAAACTGGGACAGAAGACATAGTTTCAACGTCACTATAGACTACAGGTATGGAGAGGGTAAAGATTATAACGGTCCGACAATTACGAGGAAAAAAGGGACTGACAGCGAGAAAGCCATACAGATATTGAAAAATATGGGGGTTAACTTTACAATTACCGGTGGTTCGGGAACTCCATATACTGCCCAGGAAAATATCAGCTCTATAACTACGGGTGCTACACGACTTCTGAAAGGAACTATGAATGGTTCCCGGTTGCCATGGCAATTCAGGGTTGATATGAGACTTGATAAGGAATTTTATCTGAAACGGGGAGGCGGTGATAGCAGAACTTATATTAATGTTTATTTACAGGTATTAAATCTCTTTAATACAAAGAATATATTAGGAGTTTATCCGGCGACAGGTAATCCTGGTGACGATGGATATCTTGCCGCTGCTGAGTGGCAAAGAGAGATCAACGAACAAATCGATCCGCAATCATACCGCGATCTTTATGCCCTAAGAGTAAATAGTCCCTTTAATTATAGCAGTCCGAGGCGAATTCGTCTCGGTATAATGTTTAACTTTTAATTTATAAAACATAATTATTTGAATAGAAACTAAAATTATACTAAGTTATGAGAAATATATTCCGAATTCTGTTTATTTCGCTGATCTGTTTAGCTGTTGCCCGCCTGAGTGTTGCCAGAGAATTCCAGTTCGGCAATTTTAAAAGCACCGAAAGTATAAAATCCACGGCAGCCGGTTGTGGAGCACCGTCAGGATTCAGGTTTTTGCATGTAAACAATGTAAGAGCTCGAATTAATACAGGTGGCGACATGTGGTGGGATTTACCGGGCGGTATAGGCGCTCAATATTTTATTCCTGCTAACGGATCGGCAACATCCTTATTTTCCGGATCATTATGGATCGGTGGCTTGGATATCAATAACCAGCTTAAATTAGCCGGATTAAGATACCGCCAGATCGGACAAGATTACTGGACAGGACCCTTAACAATTGATGGTACTGCGGCTATTGATGAAGAAACTTGTTCGGAATGGGATAAGTTCTTTAGGACTACCCGTGCCGAGATTGATGAATTCATCGATTGGTTTAACAGCGACAACAGGGCTGAAGATTTCCCCGGCTATTCAATACCCAATTCTATTCTCGATTATCCGGCTCATGGTGATATTTCAAAAGGACAAAGTTATTATTTAGCGCCTTTTAAGGATGTTGATGGCGATGGTGATTATGACCCGGGCAGCGGTGACTATCCTTATTATGATATCACTAACGAGCTGTGTCCGCTTAATTATGCAGGCGATCCTAATTATGTTCCCACACCTACCATGGAGACAGAACTTTATTATCCTGATTATTTTGGCGGGATACTCGTTGACCAGGTATTAAAAGGTGATGAAAACCTGTGGTGGATCTTTAATGATAAAGGGAATTTCCACACGGAAACCAACGGTGCTGCAATTGGTATGGAAATTCGTGCACAGGCATTCGGATTTGCAACCAATGATGAAATTAATAACATGACATTTTATAGTTATGAAATAATAAACCGTTCAACTTATGTATTAACTCAAACTTATTTTAGTCCGTGGGTTGATACCGACCTTGGTTATGCATGGGACGACTATGTGGGTTGTGATGTTAACAGGGGTCTGGGTTATTGTTATAACGGTACACCTGTTGATGGAGGAGGAGAGCCTGAAGCTTATGGTGAGCAGCCTCCTGCCATTGGCGTTGACTTCTTCCAGGGACCTTACATCGACCCGGATACGTGCGATAACCCGGCTTTTTATGGTGATGGTCTTTTAGGACCTTCTTTCGATGGTGATTGTAGCATTGTTAGTTTTCATGGTACAGAGATAACTATGGAATACGGTCCGTCTGACAGTATTCAGACAGGATTGTACAAAGTAAGATCCGAGGCTATTAACGGAGTTAACTTTGGAAACGGCATTGTTGATGATGAACGCTTTGGAATGAGGAGGTTCGTATATCATAATAATTCAGGCGGTCCTCAGGGAGACCCGGGAATTGCACCGGAATATTATAACTATTTAAGAGGATTTTGGAAAGATAATTCAAGGATGCTTTATGGAGGAAATGCACACCTTAATTCGGGCGCCTTAGGACCCGAATGTGATTTTATGTTCCCCGGAGATACCGATCCTTGTAACTGGGGTACGGCTGGTATTCCTCCTAACGGAGGTTTTAATCAAAACGGTTATTACTGGACCGAAGAAGTTACAGGAAACAATCCTTTCGACAGACGATTTATGCAATCTGCCGGTCCGTTTACATTGCAACCGGGAGCTGTTAATTATATTACAGTCGGCATGCCATGGGCAAGAGCAATTGCAGGAGGTCCGTGGGCATCTGTTGAATTACTTCGTGTAGTTGATGATAAATGCCAGGCGCTTTTTGATAATTGTTTTAAAGTTATTAATGGTCCCAATGCACCGGATTTAACTTTCCAGGAACTTGACAAGGAGCTAATAGTATATATTACGAACAGCAAAATATCTAATAATTATATAGAATCTTATAAGGAACTTGATCCACAGATCAAGGCTCAAACTCCTGACTCTTTGATCGGCACACCGGAGGCGTACGATCCCTATTACTATTTTGAGGGATACCAGATATTCCAGGTAAAGGATGCTACTGTTACATTATCTGAAAGCAGACATGATCCTGATAAAGTAAGATTGGTAGCTGAGTTTGATATTAGAAACGGTGTAGGGCAACTTGTTAATTTTTATTTTGATCAGGCAATCGGAGCCAATGTTCCGGTTGTTGAAGTTGATGGAGGTGATAACGGAGTTGTTCATTCATTCAGAATATTTGAGGATCAGTTTGCAACAGGAGACAGAACGCTTGTTAATCATAAGCAATATTATTATAGTGTTTTGGCTTATGGTTATAATAACTTTAAGGATTATGACCAGACCGATCCTACAGCGCTTGACGGACAGAAAAAACCTTATCTCGCAGGTCGGAAAAATATCCAGTTATATACTGCCATCCCCCACAAATCTATTAATGGAATTATTATGAATTCGGAATATGGAGACGGACCACAAATTACAAGAATCGAAGGACAGGGCAATGGAGGAATGGTATTGGAATTATCAGAGGAAACTATAAAAGAAATTTTAGATCAACCTCCTGCTTTATCGGTAATTAAAGAAATTACTCCGGCGGGAGATACAATTTATAATAATTATGGTGATCCGGACTATCCATTAGCTTATAACGCTGTTTACAAATATGGCAATGGCCCGGTAAATATTAAAGTTATTGACCCGTTAAACGTAAAAGGCGCTGACTACAGCCTTAAATTTGATACTGCATTTTTCCATTATACATTTCACAAAGTAACAAAAGCTGAAGGAATGCAAAGCGGAGGGGATACTGTTGGGGTAAATGCAACCCGAAAATGGGTATTAACAGATTTGAATACCGGCAATAAATATGTTTCTGATACAAGTACAAATATTAATTACGAACAACTTTTCCCCGAACTCGGTATTTCTATAACATTCGGTCCTGTTTACGAACCCGGTCCATACAAAATAGGAGAAATGAATAATGCAGATCATTCGAGTGTTTATGTAATACCTGCTGAAAATAACGGATTGATTGAATTTTCCATTGAATATGCCGATAGTTCGAGACAATGGTTAAGCGGTGTATCTGATTATGACGTTCCTTACAGCCCGCTTAATTGGATTCGATCCGGAACATACAGGGATAATAACGATGCAGCTAATGATGATTATAATATGCCAGGCAATCCATTGGATCCGGATGAGGCTTATGAAAAGATTGTAAACGGTACCTGGGCGCCTTATTGTATGTGTGCCTATGTTGGTCAGAATATGTCAGGATGTGCTCCTGCTTTCGATGGAAATTCTAAATCTGAGAGTGGGAGATTAAAAACTATTTCCAGCATAGATATTGTCTTAACGCCGGATAAATCGAAATGGACGAGAAGTCCTGTTATTGAGATGTGTCCGGATGTTACTTTATCCGAAGGTAATGCCGATAGATTTTTATTAAGGCGTTCAGCTTCTTTAGATAAAGACGGAAATCCTGCAGAACCGGATGCTAATGTAAGTGATGATCCGGATGATCCGAATTATATTCATCCTTACGGTATGAGCTGGTTCCCCGGATATGCCATCAACCTTGAAACAGGTGAAAGGTTAAATATTATGTTTGGTGAAGATTCATGGTTAGTAGGTGAAAACGGAAGAGACATGCTTTTCAACCCGACATCATCATATTTTGACATGCCTTCTCGAGTTCCTTTATTTGGCGGAAAGCATTATGTATATATAATGCGTAGCTGTGAAATTATAAAAACTTATGATAATTATGCTAAAACCGATACGTTGAAATTTACTTTCCCGGCTTATGATGCAGGGAAAACATTAGTAAAATCTATTGATACTCTTCCTCCTAAACCGAGTCCTTTTAATAAGATTTATGGAAGTTTAATATATGCCAGTACAATGTACGCGGGTATTCCTTTATCGGTTGACAATGAGGAGTGGTTGTCGAATGAAGCAAGAATCAGGATAAGAATAGAGAAACCTTATGCAAGGTATTATGCAGAACCGCTTGATTCGATATATGGCGAAGGTGAAAATAAATACTACCCTTTATATAGTTTTTCAACCGAAGGAATTGCCACTACATATTTTAACCAAACGAAAGCTGAAAATGATCTCGACATGATAAATGTTGTTCCGAATCCCTATTATGCATATTCAGAGTATGAAAGGGTTCCTTTAGATAACAGGATCAAGATTACTTACCTGCCGGAAAAATGTACGGTAACAATTTTTAATGTGAGTGGTACATTAATCAGGCAATATACAAAAGATGATCCTGTTACATTCATTGACTGGGATTTAAAAAACCACGCAGGGATACCTATTGCAGGTGGTATTTATTTGATACATGTAAAAGATGAAACTACCGGTGAAGAAAAGATTATTAAATGGTTTGGTTCATTACGAGTTGAAGACTTCAACGAATTCTAATATTTTTTGTGAAAGAATAATTAATGAAACATTAAAAATATAATAGTATGAAGAATTTTTATAAATACTTAGGTGTAATATTCTTAATAAGTATTATAGCGCTTCCAGTACATAAAGTCAATGCCGGTAATAAAGACAGGTCAGGTGAGGCTGGAGCGGCAGAACTTCTCATAAATCCGTGGGCACGAAGTTCGGGATGGGGTGGAGTGAATGTTGCAAATGTGCATGGATTAGAAGGAATGTTTAACAATGTTGCAGGTATTGCATTTACTCAGAAAACAGAGTTAATATTCTCTTATACGGATTGGTTGAAAGGAGCTGATATTAAGCTTATGTCATTTGGTATTGCTGCGAGGGTTGGCGATGCAGGTGTAATTGGTGTAAGCGTTATGTCAATGAATTTTGGTGATATTGATATAACAACAGTTGATTTACCGGAAGGTGGCGTAGGTACTTTCTCTCCACGATATCTTAATATTGCACTTGCTTATGCAAAAGCATTCTCTAACAGCATTTACGGGGGATTGACACTGAAAATTATTTCCGAATCAATTTCAGATGCTTCTGCTCAGGGTGTTGCAATTGACGCCGGTATTCAATATGTTGCCGGTGAGAAGGAAAACGTTAAATTTGGTGTTTCATTAAGAAACTGGGGGCCAAAAATGAAGTTCTCAGGCGATGGATATTCATTAAAAACAATTTATTCCGGGAAAGATAATAAATTTACAATGACACAGAGAGGTGCGGCTTTTGAATTACCTGCACAATTGAATATTGGAGTAGCCTACGACTTTTTATTCGACGAGTCGAGATTTACAATTGCAGGAAATTTTGCATCAAACTCCTTTACAAAAGACCAGTTTATTATTGGCGGGGAATACTCGTTTAAAAATTACGTATTGCTAAGAGCTGCATATTCGTATGAAGAAGGCATTGGGAAGAAGATTGGCGATCCGGAAAGATCAAATGCAAACAAAGGATTTAGCGGAGGTTTTTCCGTTCAGGTTCCTTTAAATAAAGAAAAAGGAAGTGTTTTTGCTGTAGATTATTCATTTAGACCTACTGATCAATTTAATAATACTCATTCTATAGGGATTAGGTTTTCCTTATAAGGTACGGTCGGATATTACTTTTATATAACACAGATTTAATAAAAGGACCCTTAATTTCAAGGGTCTTTTTATATTTTTTTAACTGAAAGTAGTAATATGACGAAAGTTAATTATTATACAAAAGAAGGATTACAAAACTTAAAAGACGAACTTGAGCAACTCATCAGGGTCGAAAGGCCTGCTATTTCCAAACAAATAGCTGAAGCAAGAGATAAGGGTGATTTATCGGAGAACGCTGAATATGCTGCCGCTAAAGATACCCAGGGATTGTTGGAACTAAAAATTGCAAAACTGCATGAGTTGATAAGGAGTGCAAGAATATTTGATGAATCTAAATTAGATACTTCAAAGGTTTTACTTTTATCAACAATTAAAATTAAAAACCTGAAAAACGGAATTGAAATGACATATACGCTTGTTCCTGAACAGGAAGCAGATTTTAAGTCGGGTAAAATATCAGTAACCTCACCAATAGCAAGAGGGTTGCTTGGAAAACAAGTTGGCGAAACCGCTGAAATAAAAGTACCGGCAGGAATTATTACTTTTAAAATTATTGAAATAACAAGATAATGGCAAGCATTTTTACAAAAATTATTAATAGCGAGATTCCTTCGTATAAAGTAGCCGAGGATAACAATTATTTTGCATTCCTTGATATAAATCCTCTAACTGAAGGACATACACTTGTTGTTCCTAAAAAGGAAGTTGATTACATCTTTGATTTGGATGAAAAAACTTATAAAGGGTTGTTTGACTTTGTTAAAAAAGTTTCCGAAGCTATTGAGAAAAGTGTAAAATGCATCAGACTTGGTATGGTTGTGTATGGATTGGATATACCTCATGCTCATATCCATTTGATACCGCTTAAAGGAACCGGAAATGATATTGATTTCAGCAAACCTAAAGTTGAAATGACAGAGGAAGAATTTAAAACCATCGCCTCAAAAATAAATAAGGAGTTTGAAAAAATAAAATAATCTAAAATCATAAATCTAAAATTCTAATAGGCTCTTTCATTTCTTCCTTCTATATAGTTTATAAATGATTTGTTAACCACCTTATTTCCTCCGGGGGTCGGATAATTACCGGTAAAATACCAGTCACCTTTATGATTTGGAATAGCCTCATGCAGGTCTTCTATGGTTTGATAAATTATTTTTACTTCTGCAATAATTTCCCTCGTAGCTAACATTTCAGCGATTTTGTCCGAAATCTGTCCGGCAGTAAAAGGTTTATAAATCTCTATCACATAGTTAATAATTTTTTCCTTTGGTTTGTTTTCCTGCTCCTTGCATTTTTTATAAACTTCGTTAATGACATTTTGCCGGTTAGTATCCCGCAGCAATTCAATGGTTGCTCTGAAAGCAATAAAATTATTCAATTTTGTCATATCAATGCCGTAACAATCAGGATAGCGGATTTGAGGAGCAGAGGAAGCAACAATTATTTTTTTAGGCCCTAATCTATCGAGTATTTTGATGATACTTTGTTTTAGAGTTGTGCCACGAACAATTGAATCATCAAGAACCACTAAATTGTCAACTCCCCTTCTGATAATTCCATAGGTAACATCATATACGTGTCCCACAAGGTCATCCCGTTGATTTTCTTGTGTGATAAAGGTTCTTAGTTTAACATCTTTAACTGCGATTTTTTCAATTCTGGGTTTTAACTGTAAAATTTTATCAAGCTTTTCAGAAGTGATACTCTCTCCCAATTGAATGATTTTATCTTTTTTAACCGAATTGCAAAATAAATCAAGCTCTTCGGCAAGTCCACGGAAAGCAACCGATGCTGTGTTTGGAATATACGAAAAAACCGTATTTTCTAAATCGTAATCAATGGCTTTCAGAATAGAAGGTGTAAGAAGTTTTCCAAGTCGCTTTCGTTCAGTGTAAATATCCTTGTCGGTTCCCCTGGAAAAATAAATTCTTTCGAAAGAGCAGGATTTATATTCTCTTTTTTCTTTACAAAGAAATTCACCTGTTCGTCCGTCTTTTCTTATTATCAGGGCATGACCGGGCTGCAAATCTTTAATTCTATCAACAGGAACATTGAAGGCAGTTTGGATAACGGGTCTTTCGGAAGCAGCCACCACCACTTCATCGTCTTTGTAATAAAAAGCCGGCCTTATTCCTGATGGGTCTCTTAAAACAAAGGCATCTCCATGACCCAGTAATCCTGCAATTGTGTAACCACCATCCCAGTTAACGGATGATTTTTGCAAGATGCTTTGTAAGTCCAGGCTATCTGCAATTTTATCAGTGCTTTCTTTTTTTGAATAACCTTCTTTTTTAAATTGCCGGTAAAGTTTTTCATTTTCCTCATCAATGAAATGACCGATCTTTTCAAGTATGGTTATAGTATCAGATGTTTCTATGGGATATTGACCGTATTCAACCAGCTTGTTAAAAAGTTCATCAACATTTGTCATATTGAAGTTACCGGCTAAAACAAGATTTCGGGTTATCCAGTTATTTGCTCTTATAACAGGATGTAGGTTAGCAATTTCATTTTGTCCATAAGTACCATATCGAAGATGGCCGAGGAATAGTTCACCGGTAAAGTCTATATTGTTTTTCAACCATTGGACATCTTTTAATCGGTCAGGATGTTTTTTTTGCAGTTTGATTAGCTTATTGTAAACCTTGTTGAAAATATCTTTAATCGGAGATTCTGAATTTGAGCGAATCCTGCTGATATAATTATGCCCTGGCTCCATGTCGAGCTTAATACCGGCTATACCTGCCCCATCCTGCCCCCTGTTGTGTTGCTTTTGCATTAACAGATGTAATTTGTTAAGCCCGTAAAAACCCGTGCCGTATTTCGACATGTAATACTCAAGGGGTTTTAATAAGCGAATCAGGGCAATACCGCATTCGTGTTTTATCAACTCACTCATTTATTTATAAATTTATCAGGCTCTTTATTTATTTTATAATAAATTCGCACTTTCTCTTAACTGCAAAAATAGTTATTAAAAAATAACAACGGCAATTAGAGAACATTATAAAATGTTTGAGTAAAAAAAATGAAATTGGAGAATTATTGAGTTTTACTCCCGTCCCGTCCCGAAGCTTCGGGCTTCGGGATTAAATTGTAAATTTTACATCATGAAAAATTATTATTTGTTTTTAAGTATGGTATTTTTAATATCATTATCAGGGTATTCACAAATAGATAAATCGGATTGGGTTGGCGGTTATCCCGATGGCTGCACATCAATTACAGTTGGTAAAAAAGCCAGTGTCGATGGTTCGGTGTTCACTTCACATACCGACGACAGTCACAGGACACGTTCATGGATTGATATTCAGCCACCTAAAGATTATAAACACGGCTCAACAACACCTATGTACAAAAGAGTTGCCTGCGACACTTTTGCCATGCCGACATACTCTCACAATATAATCGGTGAAATTCCGCAAGTCGGGCATACTTACGGTTATATAAATACTGCCTATCCCTGCATGAATGAAAAACAACTGGCAATAGGCGAATCCACTTTCGGTGGCAGGGATTGCCTGCAATCGGATTCCGGTTTGATCGATTGCCAGCGGTTGTGTCAGCTTATGCTGGAACGTTGCTCTACTGCAAGAGGGGCCATAAAAATGGCAGATGACCTGACTAAAAAATACGGATGGAACGATGCCGGAGAATGTCTGACCATTGCTGATAAAAATGAGGTCTGGCATTTTGAGATATTAGGCCCGGGAAAGGGAAAGGTTGGCGCTATCTGGGTTGCACAAAGAGTGCCTGATGAACACATTAGTGTAAATGCTAATGCAAGTACTATCAGGCAGATTGATTTAAATGATCCTGATTGTTTTTTGGCTTCGGGAAATATTTTTGAGATGGCAAAAGACAGCGGCTGGTGGAACCCGGACGAAAAACCATTCAGGTTTTGTTATGCTTATGCACCGCACAGCCGTATATCTATTGCAGCCCGCAGAAGAGAATGGCGTGTATTTGATCTTTTTGCTCCCTCATTACATCTTGATCCCAATGCAGAAAATTTTCCGTTTTCTGTGAAGCCGGATACACTTGTATCTCTTGAAAAGCTGGTTTCCATATTTAAGGATTATTATGAAAGTACTCCTTATGATATGACAAGATTGATTACTACATCAGATAAAGATGGGAAGACCATTGTTTCGCCACTTGCAAATCCATTTATGCCTTATGATCATCTGGATATTCAAAATGTTCAAGGTAGCTGGTATTCTGTGAATGATAAAACAGGTAATATCAGGTTCCTCGGAGAAAGAACCATTGCCCGATGGTACACCATGTATGCAACTATCATCCAATGCCGCAACTGGTTGCCTGATGAAATTGGCGGTGTGGTTTGGCTGGCTATGGATAATGTGGCAACATCTATTTATATTCCGGTTTACTGCAGCGTAACCGACCTTCCCAAGCCATATAAAACCCCCGGAAGACTGAATGGGTTTACTAATGAATCAGCATGGTGGACATTTAACCGGTTGGGAACCTTAACTGCCCAGCGCTGGGGTGATATGCGATATGATGTGGATGAAGTGTGGACTCCATGGCAGAAAGAATTATTTGAAAGACAAAAAGAAATAGAAACAAAAGCGCTTGAAATGTATGATCAGGAAAAACCCGGTAAAACAATTTTATTTCTCACCAATTATACAAATGAATGGGGTAATAAGGTTGTTAAGAAAGCATGGGAATTGGGTGATTTCCTTTGGACAAAGTATGATGAGAAGTTTTAGATGTGTTTTTGGTAAACATTTAAGAAATATTGATCATTTTTGTAAAAATACAAAAAATGAAATATACAATATTATATGAAAAAATTGAAGAGCAGGATTTCCCGGAGGATTATTATTATGCTTATGTTCCTTCTTTAGGTTTAACCACTCATGGATTAGGGCTTGAAGGAGCCAAAAACGCCATGAATGATTTATTAACATTATGGGTTGAGGAGAAAAAAGCAAATGGTGAAGTCATTAAGAAAGAAAATGAGTCATATATTTCTTCAATAGAATTGGAAGATGCCTTATTCATCTAAAGAAGTCCTTAGAAAATTACAGAAGGCTGGATTTGTCACCCCTGCACCTTGAAGTTTGTAACTTCAAGGACGTTAGACACCGGGATTTACAATCCAATTTAATACAAAAATATTTTGCAATTAAAAATTTCAGGTGGCTGCCTGCATTTCAGTTGCAAACTGAAATGAGCAAAGGGGTTAATTTTTTTTAATGGATTTTAATAAGATTTTAGAAAAACAAAAAACCTCGATCAATTTGATCGGGGTTTTTGCTCTAATAACTTTTAACATCCAAGAAAATCTTCCCAACTTATCCAACCTTTGTTTTTAAATTTCCTTTCGGGGTTACAAGTCAGTCCCAGATCCTCAAGGTAACGTTTATGTAAATGGTATTCTTTTCGAGATTTGATTTTTAATTTATGAGCAGCATTTTTTGCTTCTTCGTATGTAGAATATTTATTTGGGGCTTCAATCCCAAAGAAATCATAAAAATCTATCCAACCTTTATTTTCGTATTTCATTGCAGGTGTACTTGGTAAGCGTGGATCTTTTTTATATAACTTTTTATATTTTACCCCTGATTTTATCCCTAATTTTTGAACCGCTTGCTTTGCCTCTTCATAAGTTGGATAAATATCAACAGGTACTGTACCTAAAAAATAGTACCAATCCTTCCAGCCTTTTGATTTATATAATTTATCAGGAGAACTCGGTAACTTAGGGTCTTTTTTATACTTCTTCTTATCATGATAATGATGTCTGTTTTTTATACCTAAGCTCTGTGCTGCTTTTTGTGCTTCTTGATAAGTTGTATAATACTCAGGTTTTTTTACATTACAAAGGTCATAAAATGTTTTCCAGCCCTTATTTCTATAACTCTCACTTGGCGAACTTGGCAACCTTGGGTCTTCGCTTCGACGACTTTTATATTCTTTCATTGATTGAATGTTCAACCTTTGTACAGCCATTTTTGCTTCCTGATAAGTTGTATAAATATTTGGAGCTTTTGTTCCTAAGAAATTATACCAATTTGTCCATCCTTTATTTCTAAAAGTTTTCTCTGGATTACTTGGTAGTAAAGTATCTTCTTTGTATCGTTTGTATTTAAGATAATCAGTTCTTGTTTTAATTTCCAATCCTTGAACAGCTTCTCTCGCTTCTTCATAGCTTAGGTAATAGATTATAATAAACTCATCCCATTTTGTCCATCCTTTATTTTTATAATATTTATCAGGCTGACTTGGTAACTTAGGATCTGCTCTATAACGCTTTTGTTCAATATATTCTTTTCTTGATTTTATACCTGTTTCTTGGACAGCTTTCTTTGCTTCTTCATAGGTTTCATAAAATATTAGGGGAGGTACTTCTAAAAAATTATAATAGTCTATCCAACCGATGCCCTTATATACATTTTCAGGTCTACTTGGTAGCTTTGGATCATCCTTATATTTTTCGAGATATTCTTTTCTTGTATTAACAGATAATAATCTTGTGGCTTTTTTCGCTTTATCATATGTTAAATATGCATCCGGCCTATTTTTATTGAAAAAATCATAATTATCAATCCAACCTTTATTATTATAATATCGTGCAGGAGTAGATGGAAGCCTAACGTCCTCTTTACGCCCTAAACGATATTCTTTTTCAGATGTTATATTTAGTTTCAAAACGGCTTGTTTTGCTTCATCATAAGTGGGATAAATGATAATTTTATTTATTCCCAGAAATTCAAAAAAATTAACCCAACCTTTATTTTTGTATGTTTCTTGAGGATTGTAAGGAAGCCTCGGATCTTCATTATGACGCTTTTTATAAGATTTATAAGATTTTATGCTTAATGTTCGCACAGCATTTTTAGCTTCCTCATACGTTGGGTAATTTGAAATGTCTTTTGTTCCAAAATAGTCATTCCAGTCTATCCAACCATTATTTTTATAGGTTCTGTCAGGTTGACTTGGCAATTTCGGATTTTCTTTATAATGTTGCTTATATTCTATAAGAGATTTAATACCAAGTTTTTGCGTTGCATTTTTAGCTTCGTTATATGTTGGGTAAAAATTTGGCATTTCAGTTCCAAGAAAATTATACCAATTTGTCCATCCCTTATTTTTGTAAGTATTATGTGGTTTACTGGGCAATCGTGGGTTTTTCCGATACCTTATTCTATATTTTGATTCTGATTTGATACCTATTTTTTGAGCTGCTTCTTTTGCATTTTCGTATGAACGATAAAAATTTAATTTTGCCTCAACTTCTTCAATTATCTTTGAAATACCCTTAACCTCATCTTTTATACTTATTGTCTTTGGTATTTCGATTTCTGCAAGCCCAAAATCATCCAATGAGTTCCGATAACGTTTTATCTCCTTTTGTGATTCTTCGTGAAGGTTTATTTTAACATTTTGATAGTTTAATACACAATCAAATATTAGCGGATTGTCCTTACCATGCTTTCTTAATGCTCTGCCAATCTGCTGAAGATAAACTCTTGGGGATTCGGTTTTTCTGAAAAGCATTATTGAATCTATACCGGATACATCAATTCCTTCATTTAACATATCAATGGCAACAATGATATTTATTTGATTTTTATTGGGTTTTATACTGGAAAAATTGTTTAAAATGTATTTATTATCTTTTTTGCTTCCCCATGAAGTAATTTTATCAATCATAACATTACTAAATTTTATAAAGGTTTTTTCTAACAATGCGATGGTATCAATTGTGTGTTCAATTCCTTCGCAAAAAACTATTATTTTTTGGTATTGAATTGAACTATAATATTTATATAAAATATTCTGAATTGAATAATCTTTAATCTGTTTTGCATCTAATTTACTTAAAACACGCTCTTTTTTCTCTGGAAATTTTTTGTATTTGGTTTTAATCTCAAGTTTTATTTCGTTGATTTTTGAATCAATATCTCTAACAGAATAAACATATTTACCTATAGAAGGCAATATACCTAATGCCATTGCTTTAAATAAACTCAATTCCCCTGCACAATTATTTCCCAAAAATTCTTTAATATCTATGCCGGAAGAATATCTCTGCATTGTTGCTGACAATCCAACAATTTTTGTTTCATTGTTAATAATTGGTAATAAACCTATTTCATGCCATTCAGGTGCTCCGGCACGATGAGCTTCATCCATAATAATATGAGTAAAATTATTTGAGGGAATAATTGCTGAATTATGGTATAAATATTGATAAGTCAGTATATTAACAATTTTAGCCACTTTAAATTTCATTGCAATATTGCTACTTGGAATAACTGTTTTTAAAAGTTCATTAATTCTATCGTTTATATAAGCAGAAGGGGAAAGAATTAGTATTTTATTTTTAGCATTTAAAAGAAGAACTTCTACAAGTTTGGCAATTATATATGTTTTACCTGTACCGGTAGAATGTTCTACGTAACAACGTTTGTTGTCACTCCAGTAACTTTTTATTTTTTTAAATGCGATTTTCTGATATGGCTCTAATATAATACTTGGAGTTTTAGGATGAAGTTTATGATAGTTTCTAAAAAGATTGTTTATTATATCATGTTCGTCCCATACATTTATATTAAGCTCAGTATTTATTTTGGTTTTTATTCCTTTTACATATTTCCAAGAGACAAAACAAAAATGACTATTGCTTAGATTATTTTGTTTTTTATAATTATCTTGGAATTTTGAAAATTCTTTTTTTATATCATACTTATCAATGGTTTTATTCCAATTTTTTGCCTGAAGAATAAATCTTATTGAATTATCTTT
>JACKQG010004393.1_pt1 | contig 16395 bp, 12 predicted proteins | sample 8237621 | NCBI WGS metagenome assembly JACKQG01 (sample SAMN15677084, study PRJNA649215) | marine metagenome | biome: marine; feature: Black Sea; material: saline water; isolation source: suspended particulate matter (SPM) from the Black Sea western gyre | collected 2013-06-09/2013-06-10 | depth...
GGGGGTAAATCCACGCGGGCGGATTGGATTGTTGTTTGCGCCGCTGCCCCCAAAAATGGATGGATCAATCACCCCTCCCACCATGCTCTGGAGGATCTATTCAAAAAGCTGTGTAAAGATTACACGGTAGCTTCAAATTCATTCCACCTAGTCGGCTTTGGCGCTGGCGCCCGCGTCGCAACGACCTACTCCGGCATGTCCAAAAAGTATGTTGGATCTCTCACTGTTGCTTCATGGGATAGTTTTGCACGATGGGATGACGGCGATTTCAAAAAGCCCAGAAAGATTCCCATACATCAGATCGTAGGATTGGAAGCAAAGCATCTGCTCGAGAAAGTGCGCGCATCCAAAGCCAAATTCGACCAGTTTTTAGTGGCCACTACAGTGACCGAATGCAAAGGCGATGGCTTTGCTCTAAGGAGTTTGCACGCCGGAAAATTCCTCGACATCATCGCCAGTAATATCAGCCTAGGGCTTTAAAAACCTGGGCAAGATTATGGCCATGAAAATTCCAATAATGAGGAAAACAAAACCGAATCCCGGTATCGCCCAAGCACGTGCCGTAAGACCAGGTTCCAATATAGATAGGTCGGGGTCATTGGGATGGAAATAGACTCTGACTTCGGTACCTTCCGGGTACCGCTTGACTATTTCCTTCACTCGCTCCTCATCACCGGAACCGAAATCACCAAAAGTGACTCGATCTCCACTGTGCCCGAATCCATTGACTTCGAAATCATAAAGGACCAGAGCGGAATAGGAAAATCCTCCTTCTTCACCAACATCGGTTTTGACAACAGATTTCTGCACCGTTGCAACGGTCGTTGGCCAATTTTTGCTATCTTTGGCTCGCATGACGTCGCGCATCCCAATCCCAAAAATGAAAATGCCGACCAAGAGAAATGGAAGTGGAAAGATGCGCCCGAAAAGAAATCTCTGTTTCGGCGACATGGATTGGTTAGAAGACATGGTCAGTTTTAAACAAGTAGCCCAATGAAATCAAAGCCATTCATTATTCTGATCTTACTTGCAGTCGTGGTAAGCGTGGTCGTTTTTTGGAGTGATCCGAATCAAGAGCCTGTCCCCCAGGGATCCGATTCCATAACCAACGAAGCAGACGTTCTTACGCCTGCCCAGACTGATCCAAATGAAGGTGTACTGCGAGAAACCCCTAAAGCCGAACGCACTACGGCGGACGAAGACACCAGCAATGTAGTACCCGTTACCGATTCACATATGCTTTCGATACGGGTGGTGTATGCCAAAACCGGCGAGCCTGCAATACAGGTGCAAGGCTATTGGATGGCACTAGAAAAATCGCAAAACATCGACACCTTTAATGACTGGACTAGCAAAGGCATCAATGGTGAAGAGTTGCTTCGAACCGAAGGGCAAGCATTTACCACCGATCTCAAGGGTTTGGCGAAAGTGCGTGTTCCCAATCAACCCATTGCCATATTCGCGCGCGATGGATCCAATTATGCCGATGACATTTTACCTGCGATTCCAATCGATACAAACGCGACCATCACTCTAGACAAGATCGTCACGGTCAAAGTATTTGTGCATGACGAGGCAGGCAAAGCACTCTCCGACTTCCCTATGGTTTTACTGGAATCCGACGAAGACTGGACGTCGGAATTGCAATTTGCTCACAGTGGCCAAGATGGAATTGCGTCCTTTCATCACGTTTCGACCAGTATTCCTGACGCGGACAATCTACAGCAACTTATTGTGCGATCGGCGGCACCATTTGTTGATGCTAAAAAATTGATTCTGGACCCACCCAGTCTTAGCGAGGAACCGCTTGACTATACAGTCGGTCCTTATGGATCTTTGACCATTAAGCTGCTTGATGTCAACGGCTCCTTACACCGCCCGGACACTCGTTGTTTGATTCAAACTAAAGCCGATCAACCTGATTTTTGGAGCAAAATCGAAGGCTTGACCCCGCAACCGGAATTCGGAACCGGGCATGGCACCGCACACGACGGAATAGCGCTGTTTCCCTTCGTCGGCATTGGTTTGGAATTGGATGTAGCCGCTTGGATGGATAAAAGTAGACGCCCCTATCAAACCCAAGTTGTGGGCCCGAGCAAAGCGCAGCAAAATGTTGAAGCGACGATTTGGATGAAGGAATTGCGTCCTCTGCTTAAATTTCGCTTGCTGATTCCACCGAACGAGCCGCTTGCAAACGAAGAAATTATGACCAAGATTTACGTTGACGGTCATAATTTTGGAATCGAAACTTTTGCCGAAATTGAAACAGATGACGAGGGCAGGGTGGAATACATCGTCACCCATTTGATCGACGGAAAAGTTCCAGGATCGATGGCCATGGAGTTCATATATTCCAAAGAGGGCCTCGAATATAACAAACGATTTGAAGTGCCACCGGATCTACAACCGGGCGAGCAAGACTTGGGTGATATCTACTTGGCGGAAGAGCCCATTTTGCTAGCGGGGCGCGTATTGGATGAACACGGTAAAGGACAGCCGGGCGCCACCCTTTACACCACGCCGGTACCTAGCGACGGCCTGTTTCCAAGCATTGGAGGTCGATTGCCGAGAACCAAAAGCGACGGCAGTTTTGAGATTCTCGGTGCCACAGAAGCGGCGCAAATTCGTTTGCATGTGAGTCACCGCAGCGGGTTAAACAAAGAAGTCTTGACCACACCGGGAACACGTGATTTGATCGTTCAGTTCGACCCTACTTTCCGCATCTCTGGCAAAGTTATAACCGACAAGGACATCCCAGCGAATATGCTCGTGGCCAAAATCGGGGTGCAGAGCGAGGGCGGAAAAGTAACTCGTTCCTGGACCTGGCCCAGCAAATATTGCGACGACGACGGCAACTTTGAGGTTTTGACCCCCAATGCACTACCGGCAACCGTCTACATCACGGATCAAGAAAGCGGTGCGGTCGTTGCCACCATTGAGCAAGTCCGTGCGGTAGGGTATGGCGAAGTTGGTGACCCGCGATTGGCTGCCATCGACTTGCGAGGAAAATTAGGTCGCTACTATTTGAAGTTCTTGAATCACAAAAAGTTGCCGATGAGTCAAGTGGAAATCACCCTCCTTGATTTGGCCATGCCGGATGGAAGTGAATTAGCCCGCGGCAGTTTTTGGGACGGAAAAGGCGTATTTATTTTGCCCTTGCAGCCATTTAACTTCACCGCCGTCGGGATGGGCCATCGCAAATTTCAAGGTCAGGTCAATAGCCCTGGAGAGAGTATATTTCAACTCGAAAAAGGTTTGGCTGCGCAGGTGAGAATCGTGCCAGCGAGCTTGCTGGCCGGAAATGGTCGCGCAATTTTGCAGCTAAGTCCCAGCAGCGATACCGCGACTGAGTTCGACCTTTGGGACGTCAGCCCTGACGACCAAGGCGTCTTCCACATCCACTTTCCAAGTCCTGGCACCTATACTGCCCAGGTCGATATTTCCCGGGTTCTCGCCGACGGTAGCGAAAGATCGAGTACGTTCCCAAAGGACAAAGATGCTCCAAAGTTTGAGGTGCTAGACAGTGGCGGTGAGCAAATTTTTGAACTGCGTTTGGATGCAGCCGCGGTGGAAGACTATTTCGCCGAAGAAAACTAACGAAACGCCGCTCAACCAAATCCGACGCCATCGGTAACGGTGAGCGGTGAACTTGGCAGCAGCTCCAACAACTCCAGCATATTGAAATCGGCCGGGGCAAGATCGTTTGGGCCATCAGGATAAAACAGCGCGGCTAGCTGTTGCGCTTGGGTGCGACCGACTCCAAGCTCAAACTGACCGCCGCCGTAAAGTTTCAAACCAAGCGCTTGGGCGTATTCGAGTGTGCGCAATAATTCACTCAGCAAACCAAATCGGGACGGTTTGATGTTCAACCAACCAGTCTTGGGCAGCTGGATGAGATCGGCCAGTGCTTTGACTGGGTAATCCCAGCTCAAGCGGGCGACGTCCGTCGATAGGGTTGGCAAACCGGCGAAACCGGGGTCTTCAAGCACTGCATTGGGGAGTGCATTGGCGACGGCCGCCTAGCGTTCGACGTCGACCGGTGGGCCGCTGAACTCGCCGTGGTAATGACCTTTGAAATCGATGCAGGCGATTTTGAATGCAGTCAAGCGCTTGAGGAAATCGTCGTCGAAGCCTTCTGAGTAGTCGATTTTGAATTCTAGATTAGGGCTGGCAGCTAGCTTTTCTTGCAAAGGCGAGGTGGAAGGAGGATTGCCCAAGCCGGTGGACGCAACAAAACGCATCGGGCGGTATGGCAGCGCCAGCAGCTCGGCTAAATTGGTGTTCGCTTGCCGCAGCGCCAAGTCCAAACCTGCGCTTTCAAACGCCCACCGCCGATAAAGCCGTGCGCTAGCTTGAGCCGGAGGGGTCGCAAAAAGGTACGGATCGAGAGCGTCCAATGAGCGGCTGTAAGCTTCAAAATTGGCGTACGTAGCTTGAGGGATTTCCGGCGCCGCATCCCAAAAAGACTGCTGTTCCTCATTGCTATAGGTCACATCCTCGCCCCGACCGTCATAACCCGCTCCATGCAAAACCACTGTAGTCGTGGATCGCATCCAACCACTACCAGTTTCCATTTGTTTAGCCTCATACGTAACCGATTCCACGGAGAGCGGCAATTGGCAAATTCTGGCGTATAGGGATTCGACCTGCATGCCTCCATTGTTGCGGCATTCCGTTTGGGCACAAGGCCTTGGCCGCTCAACTTATTGCGTGCATAATCGAAAACCAACCCGAGGCATACCACGGGATCAGTGCTAGGCCCCAAATGACATATCGCAATAGGTTGTACTTCTTGCTCGGCTTTAGAACGACCTGAAATACGCCGCCAAGTAGAGCGAAAGGAACCACGCAAGATGCCAAAAACCAAGAATATTCGGCGCAACAGGATTGCCAATCTCGTTCAAAGGCGCCGGCGAAAGGGCCGGATAAAGTAATCAATGCTGCTGAGAAAGAGCCGCTGAAGAACAGAGTGAACAGAAATAGCCCTGCGGGCAATGCTAAGAAAATCTGCAGGTGGCGTTTAGTGAAGGCTGATCGGAATTTCATGAGAATGACCCGGTTGAAACCTAGTTACGATTTCAGCCGGGTCAATTTCTACCCGAGCAAGCTTTGACGTCTAGTTTGGCCAGTTTGCTTAGTGTGGAGCCGCAGCCAAACCGTCGCCTAGGGTGCGGAGCAGGAATTCTTCGTACTTGCGGTAGCGACCCACTCGCTTGACGTGCCCACCTAAACCATGGCCACCGGACGGATCCAAAAACAGCTCGACGTTGGTTTCTTTACCAGCTTCCAGCAGCTCGGCGTAAACGCGCACCGTGTCCTGGTAGAGCACGTTGCTGTCTTCCATGCCGTGGACCAGCAACAGCTTGCCTTCCAAGTTTTTCGCTAGCGGCAGCAACGAGTATTTCTTCAGGTCAGTTTCACCTTCGCGGCTATTACCAATCGTTCCAGTCGAATACCACGAGTTGTAGTTTTCCCACTCAGTCGGCCCGGCACCAGCAATGCCGACCGAGAAAACATCGGGTTCGGTGTAAAGGCACATTTGGGTTTGGAAACCACCAAAGCTCCAACCATGAAGGCCGACGCGATCTGGATCTACGCCCAAGTTTTCGATCATGTATTTAACGCCATCCGTCAAGTCGTCGACTTGCGGAATACCAACTTGCTCGAAGTTCGCCTTCTCAAACAAGGCGCCGTAGCCGGACATTCCACGCGGATCGATCACGCAAGTCACGTAGCCATACTTCTGCGCCAAGTACCAAGGGAAGAAGTAAGAATCGCCACCGTAATTTCCCTGGGTAACCTGTTTACTGGTACCCAGCGGCCCGCCGTAAACGTAAATCAGCAACGGCCGCTTGTCGTTCTTGCTCCAACCTTCCGGCTTGAACAGATGACCGCGGATGTCTTGACCATGGCGGTTGGCGTAGGTGAAAAACTCCGGCTTGGCGGTGGTGAATGCATCCACCTTCTCAGGGTGTGAATCGGTAATCGCCTTCTGCGTGCCCGCAGCAACGTCGACGTGCATCAGTTCGCGCAAATTGCCGTAGTTGACGAAAGTAGCGATTACGTGTTTGCCGTCCGGGCTTACCGCAGCACTACTGTAAGTGCCAGACTCAGGAGTAAGCCGCGTCATGGTCGCGTCGTTCAAGTCCACTTTGTAAACGTCCAAGCGCGACGAATCCTCTTTGGTCGAAGTCACAAACATGAACTTGCGGTGCTCCGGCATATCCAGCGGATAAACCTCAAAGTGACCGCGCGTGAACTGCTCCATGCTCTCGTAAACCGGATCCAATACCGACAGATGACGGAAACCAGATTGCTCGGTCAGGAAAATCATGCGCCGGCTGTCCGCTAAGTATTCTGGCCGAATCATGCGCGGAGTGGTCGGTCCACCATGGTGCAAGAATCGGTAAACCACCTTGGCTGGATTGTCTTTTATTTCGTCGCCAGAGCCGGAACGGCCGCGACCGCCAAAGCCACCGCGCCGACGCCCACCCCCTTCTTCTTCGACTTCCTTTTCTTCCTTTTTGCCTTTGTCGTTTTTGGCTTTGCCGTCTTTGCCAGCACCATCTTTGCCTTTGTCGCCGTCTTCCCCTTTTTCATCCTTCTTAGGCTCTTCCGGGAATTCCGCCTGCATGATGTTCACATGGCCCGACGTTTGCTCAAAGATCGAAAACGCGACCTTTGACGAATCGGGCGACCATTGCGGCGTCGCCAAAGTATCGCGAGGTCCGGAAATCTTGTGCTCGTACACCTTGACCAATTCACCATTTTCGATGGATGGCTCTGGGAATTTGTACAAATAAACCGTAGTCGTGGAATCCCGAATCGGGTCGTCGGAAACGGTGCGTGGCACTTCGCGCACGCGCATGAAGCGGTCTTCGTACGTCGCAATGTTCACTGTGCGACCAGACTCGTCGCGACCTCCGCCACTGCTGGCGAGCAGTACGATCTTCTTTCCGTCCGGGCTGATTTCGTAACTGCGAAGTTCTTGGCCGGAAGGCAATTTAGGATCCAATTGCTCGACGAAGTGGCTGCCGAAAGAAACGCGAATCAATGCGTCTTCGGTGCGATAGGTGTAGCCGGAACCGTCGGGCAGGTATTGCACGCTGCGCTCGCGAGCCTGGGTTTTGCTTAACCGCTTGAGCCCTTTTTCACCCATGACCAGGCGGTAAATATCACCGCCTGACATCACCAGCATTTCGCTTGCGGTCGGCGACCACTCGAAGGAACTCACGCCGCCATAGCGAGGCGCGTCTTCATCTTCAAAATCGTCTTCATCGACTACGTTGCCGAGTAGATCTTCGATGCCCGGCTTCTTTTTGGCGTCGCCCTTGCCGCTCTTCTTTTTGGCGTCGCCCTCTTTGCCTTCCCCTTCAGCGCCGTCTTTTTCGCCATCCTTTTTAGCTTTGGCTTTGGCCTTTTTGATGCGGTCTTCCTTCACCTTGCGGGTGGAAGCTTGGAACGGCGCCAACGCCACCACCGACGTCATCCGTTGCACCTTGCCGGACTCCATGTCCATCACATAGAGGTCGTTGCTATGCCGACGCTCAACGTAAGGTCGGTACAACCAAGCTGCGTAGCGGCCGTCGGCGGAAAAGGCGGCCGATCTGGCGGATGGGCCGAACAGACCTTTGTCCGGAAATAGGTTTTCCAACGTCAGTTCGGTCTCGCTTTTTGCTGCGGACTCGGCGTCGGCTTTTTTAGAGTCTTTCTCCTGGGCCACGAGGGACGCGGAACTCAAGCCGAAGCTGAGCAGGAGTAAAAGTAGGGTAAGCAGACCGGGGGTAGGAGCTGATGCGCGCATGGGGATGGGATTTTGGAGGATTTCCGAGGAAAGCGACTTTCTACTGTAGCAGACATTCGCTTTTACGAACACGAACTTAGCCGCCGAAACTCACCCCAGAACCACGCCCAATCCAGCGGCTCGAGCTTTGGCAAAAACCACCTGAGCGGTTTGTAAATCGAACAAAGCCATGCCTACAGACTTGAAAAAAGTGCAGTCGAATTCACCTAGCTCGGGCGCCGATTGAGAGGCAATTTGTGCCCCCAAGGTCATGATTTGCTCCGCCTGCAGAATGCCGTCGGCGATGGGAATAGCGAGTTCACCGGATTCGACCTGAGCGTGAGGCGCGTCTACCCAAACTTTGGAGGTACGCGAAAAAATGGCGTCGGGGTATTCGCGAACGGTGGGTTCAAAGGACCCGATTGCGATGCAATGTTTGTTTTCAAAAAGAGCTGGGTCGTTGGGAAACACCGGGGTGCGTGCGGTGGTTGCAGTGATAAGGATTTGGCTTTCCCGAGTCAGGGCACTCAAAGAGGGGGCAGCCGTGATTTCGATGGTTGGCAGAGCACCACTCAACTTGTCAGTCAACGCCTGGACCGAGGCGGGCGACCGATCCAGCAAGAGCACGCGCTCAATCGGTCGCGCCGCGCATGCGTGTAAAACCTGGTCGTAAGCTTGCACGCCACAACCGATCAATCCCAAAGTCGACGTATTTTCTGCTGCTAAATGGCGAATGCTGACGCCCGAAACCGCACCGGTGCGCATCGCGGTTAAGGTGCTGCCATCCATTAAGGCGAGAATCTCACCAGTATTGGGATCGCAATACACGACCAAACCCTGAATCACCGCCTTGCCGACGTCGCGGTTTTTGGGAAAGACGCTTACCAGTTTGGTTGCAAGTGCAGACTCCGTCCGGCTTGGCATCAACAGCAGCTGTTCACCAGCATCACCACATGACATCGCCAAACGATCCGGCATTTGAAAGGTGCCTCGTTCTTGAATATCCAGCGCAACTTCAACCGCGTCCATGGCGGCGTTGCAGCTCAGGCATTTGCGTATGTCGGATCCACTCAGGTACAGCATCGTTTTTTCAGGTCGGCTTCAACCTGTTTGGAGGCTTTGGTGACAGAAAGTCCGCCCAAACCGGTACAGCGCAATTCGCATGGCATGGTTTTACCGATGCCATCCATAGCATGAATGACTTGGTCGAGCGGAATCACGGCGTCGAATCCGGCGATTGCCATGTTGGCGCATGAAATCGCGTTGCTTGCAGCGAGCACGTTGCGCCCCAAGCAGGGAACTTCCACGCGGTTAGCGACGGGGTCGCAAATCAGGCCCAGCATGTTCTGCAACGCCATCGAAGAAGCGGCCAGGGCTTGGTGCAAGTTCCCCCCCGCCATGCCGACCAGAGCGGCTGCGGCCATTCCCGAACCCGCTCCGCACTCCGCTTGGCAACCTGCTTTTTCCGCGGCGAAGGTGGAGTGAGTTGCGATGAAAGTCCCGATCATTCCGGCGGCCATCATGCCATGGGTCATTTCGCGTAGACCCAATCCAAGCACCTTACCTGCGGCCAACACGGCTCCCGGCAAAGCGCCGCAAGCCCCGGCCGTCGGCGCGGCGACTATGACGCCCATTGAACTTTTGACCTCCATCATTGCCGTGATTTGCAAGATCATTTCGTTCAGCATGCCGGAGTCCAACAATCCGCCCGACTCCATTTTTTCGCGGAAGGATCCGCACTGAGGGCCAAGGATGCGGTCGGAATATTCTGTGCCGGCCAATCCTATCTCTACTGACTCCTGTAGGATCAAGATAATTTTCTCCATGTGCTGCAGCACTTCTTCTTCGGACTTGCCACCGCGTGCCGCTTCGTAAAGGACTGCGAGCTGCCAGAGGTCGCGCTCGGCGTCGCCATTAAAGGCCAACATTTCTTCGCAGCTGCGGAAAGGAATTTGCATGTACGGCGGGGTGGCCACCGGCAGAACTTGCTCCAATTCCAACCAATGTTGGATCGCAAATTCGCGGCGTAATTCAGCCTGAATTTGTGCATCGAGGAAACACTGGCCTTTGATTTCGATTACCTTGCCAGCGGCATGAAGCAAGATTTGCTTGGGGTCGAAATGTTGCGCCAACTTGGTGTGCAATGCAGCGCAATCTCCCTCATGGAAGATTAACGTCTCATGGCAATCGCCAATCATGGAAAGCGCCACCCCATCCACAGACTGAATTTCAATCATGCCGCCGCCGGTGGAATCGGCGATGAGTTCGTGTTGTCCGGACTCATTGGCCAGCGTCAGTTTGTAAATATTTGGACTGTTGGTCGGAAAAGGAGTGATGTCAATGCGCAGGTCAATGCCTGATTGCTCCATTCCAGATTCGTAGTTCAACAGTCGCTCGTCGGTCAGCTCCCAGCCCAAAAGCCCTCCAAACAAACCCATATCGGAGCCTTGGCTTTGGTGCGTGGTGGCCAAGGACCCGCGGGTATCAAATTCAACCAAAACGCTGTCAATCTGACCAGCCATCATCGACCGCGCCATTCGTCCAATGCGCAATGCAGCGGCACAATGCGAACTGGAAGCACCCCGCATCACGGGACCGATGACGTCATTAAAGATGCTGGGTGGGTGCGGGCTCATTTTCTAAGGCTATCCGTGCCCGACGAATTTTGCTCAGATGCTTGCTTGGCGACAGCCGCATGAATTCGTTGCAAATTCAGGATAAATATGCTGCGGCCATGTGTGGCGGCAACCAATTCATGATCACGTGGGTGCACAGCCAGGTCGAAAACCGGCACCGATGGAAATTGATTACACAGAGAAATCCAGCTTGCTCCGCTGTCCATGGTCACGTAAACGCCGGCTTGGGTACCTACAAAGAGAATGTTGGCGTATACCGGGTCTTCGCTAATCGTATAAATAGGTTCGGCGGGCAGGCCGGCATGAATAGTCTGCCAGCTTTGTCCAAAATCAGCGGTCCGGAATAAATAGGGCTGGAAATCATCGCCATAGGTTCCGGTCAAAGAAGCATATGCGACAGCTTCGGCATGTTGTGAGGCCAATACCTTAGTCACATGTTTTTTGGCCAAGCCTGCCGCGGCCGACGCCCATGATTTGCCACGGTCTTGGGTGATTTGCACTTCTCCTTGACCGCTTGCCGCATATAGCAAATCGGGATTCAAACGAGATTCGGCCAAGCTGAGGACCGATTGTTTGGTGATGTCAGGGCTGATCGCCGTCCACTCGTCGCCGCGATTGGTGGACATGAATACACGCTGGGCGGCGCAGTACACAGTTCTAGGATCGTGATGCGAAAGAATGAAGGGAGTGTTCCACGCAAACCGCAGCGGGGCTTCGTCCTTAGCCGCTTTTGGCTTAATCCAACGATCTCCTTTGCCCGATGCGGCGTCTGCGTTTAACTGCTTACGCCGCATTGCTCCATTTTGCTGCTCTACGTAAACCACCCTCGAATCAGTGGGATCGCGCAGCGTCACGAAGCCGTCGCCGCCGCCCCATGGGTCTAGGAATACGTGCTGCCAAGGGTCGGGCGAGACGCTGTCAACCAGGTAAGTGCTGGGGCCAAACAGCGACGCATTGTCTTGAGTGCCGCCCCAAACCTGGTAGGGTTTTTCCATATCTAGATGCACGGTGTAAAACTCACCTATGGGTAAATTGTTGATATGCAACCAGGATTTTGCGTGGTCCTTTGAAATGAACAGTCCGCCATCCGTGCCTAATAAAACCCGACCTGGATTTGCTGGATCCAATACGATTTCATGCATGTCTAAATGCAACACCTTCGCTTGATGTGGATGAACACGAATGATTTTTTCACCCGCGCGCTGAAAGGACTTGCCCGCGTCCTGCGAAATCAATAGGTGAGTTCCGCAGACATAAATGCGATTACCGTCGTCGGGTGCAATGCGTAGGTCGCAAAAATCCCAACCGATCCAGGTCGCCAACGGATCCTTATGCGTGCGGTCAAAACTCTTGCCGCCATCTTCAGAACGATAAACTTCGGCACCGCCCGGACGTCGGCCTGAGGATAGGCTGCGGTTGACGACCAAAGCGTAGATCAGGTCTTTTTGAGTTCGTGATACGTCGAAACCGATGCGACCGGTGTCCGCACCAGCAGGCAAGCCGTTTTCCAACTTAGCCCAAGTTTTGGCGGCGTCCATCGACTTGTGCAGACCGCTTTTATCTCCACGTCGATCCCAAGTTGCGGCGTAAATGGTGGCCGAATCCTGTGGATCCATGACCAAATCCACCACGCCAACGGAATCGCTGATGAATAGCATTTGCTGCCAACTTTGGCCGCCATCGACGGTTTTGTAGACGCCGCGCTGCGCATTATTGGACCGATGATGCCCCATCACCCCGGCATAAACGGTATTCGAATCCAGCGGGTCGATCAGCACACGCGCAATGTGGTGAGAATCGTGCAGCCCCATGTTTTGCCAAGTCCCGCCCCCGTCGGTGGACTTAAAAATCCCTGTGCCAGCAAAAGAAGTTCCTGACGGGTGGGTTTCTCCGCTGCCCACCCAAACCGTTTCTGGATCGGCTGGCGCCACCGCCAAACTGCCAATCGCCGTTGTCGATTCGCGGTCAAATAGCGACGTCCACGTGCGGCCTCCATTGCTGGTTTTAAACACACCTCCCGATCCAATTCCCAAATAAATGGTCTGCGGCTGCTGCACCGACCAAGCAATGGCCTCAATTCTCCCGCCTTGAAATTTCGGGCCGACCTCGCGCCAACGCAAATCGCGAAACGGCGAATCTTGCGCCATCTGTTGATGCTGCTCCCAAGCCTGAATGCGCTGTAGCGCCGAAGTGGGTTCTTGAGCGTCGGGAATGCCAGCCCGACCGGCGGCAAAAGCTAGGATCACGAGGGGCAGATGAGCCATCCTGGGCTATATTAAGAGTAAGCTAGGGCCGACGCTAAGCCCACGTATTGGAGTGCCGAAAACTAAAACATATTGATCGCGTTACAAATAGAGGTAATCAAGTGCACCCATGCCGCAGCTCGTAGTTCGTCCCAGTAAACGTTGCTGAACCCAGTTTCTATTAGCCCGCCCGAGTCAAAATGAAGTAAATAACGTAAAACCACGACAACAGACCATGGATGATTGCCCAAAGCACAGATTTATTTGCACTCCACGAAATGGCGATGGCCAGCACTGCGCCAAAACTGACTCCGGTGCGCACGATTTTCTTGCTGTTGGAATTTGCTTTTTCACTCATGTTTGTACTAAATCGAAATGAAAACCTTTGGGTTCACTACCCTCCTTAGGTTTGATGGCGGCGGGATTTCGTCGCCCTAGGCTTTACATGTGAATGGAAACACCACGTTTTTCATTGGGAACGGAGGGAGAACGTAGCAATTATTCCCTTCGAGCACTTTAATGCGCACCGATTTGAGCTCAAGTTGATCGGTGTGAAAGTAAAACTCTACGCGCCGATCATGAACATCGCAAATATACGGGTAGAGCTGCTCAAAAGGTGGAATTTCTTCACTCAGAATATCGAATATCTGCAAGCGTTCGCCATCGCGCTTACAGAAGATGACGCAATCGAGCTCTGGTATTTGGAAAGCAAAATCACGCAATAAATACAGTGCGTGGAACATCACCAACTTTGGATTTAGTATGCCGAATTTTCGTGAAATGGGAGCGCGCCGCTGGGCGACGTCAAAGATTAAATCGATGTGAGACGGTCGATCTAAATCCAATTTAACCGCCCCGCCGCGGCTGACGGTGGATTCAACCTCGATGCACTCCGCGTAATCCGGCAAAGCCTCAAACCCACACTTTTCGTAAAACGGAATCGCCGGTGCATCCGCGAACAAAAACACCCCTACCTGCTTACCCTCTATCCATTCCAGCCCGATGTCAGTCAGTCGCCGATTTAAGCCCTGGCGGCGGAATTGCGGCAAAGTGCCGACCCCCGAAATTTGCGTCACCTTGCTCGGGCGGCCATCAATGACCGCGTCGAGCATGTACATGCAAACGCTAGCGATGACGTCGCCGTTGTGAAAATAGGAAAATGGGGTGTAGGCGTCATCCCAAAATCCAGCGGATTCCCAAACTGAAAAATCGAGGCCATGAATGCTCATCATGAACTCCTTAAAGGCGTTTCGCGCGGCAGGGTCGTCCCAATAAGCGGTTTTCAATTCCAATTCGTGAGTATTCATTTTTGAGCACCATCATAGTATTCCCAATAACGACGCCTTGACCTATGGTGGACTAATGGAATTTGCACAAGTCATGACCGACCTTGAGTCCTTCGGCAGCGCCCAAACTCGTAAAACATACACCCGGCATGGCAGCGTCGGGCCTATGTTTGGGGTCAAATTCGGCGACCTTAATAAGCTTGTCAAAAAAATAAAAGTGGATCACGATTTGGCGTTTGAGCTGTGGAATAGTGGTAACTTTGACGCGCGCTTATTGGCGACCATGGTCGCCGATCCGGCCAGAATGACCCTGAAGTCATTGACGACGTGGCAGAAGGACGTGGATTGCCACGCGTTGTCGGCAGCGCTGTCGAACCTGGCGCAGCGTAGTCCGGTGGCGCAAAAATTGGTCGCGAAATGGATGTCTGCGCGGTCGGAATGGGCTGCCGCTACGGCTTGGATGATGGTGGCCGGCATTTGCCGCGAGTTGCCAGCAACTTTCACTAAAACAGAGTATCGTGCTTTCCTCAAAACCATTGAAAAGGAAATTCACGGCGCAAAAAACCGGGTGCGCTATTCGATGAACGCAGCGCTCATTGGCATCGGCTCTTATATCGATGAGAAATCAGCACTTGCGGCTGCCGGGCGCATAGGCGTGGTCGATGTGGATCATGGCGATACTAGCTGCAAAACGCCGTCGGCAGTGCCGTACATCAAAAAGGCTGCAGCTCGACTACGATCGAAGTTGGGGTAAGCTGTAACCAATCATGCTCGCAACTTTGACCTTATTTTTGCTACACGCATTTAGCGCTGAGCTGACAGCTGAGCCGAGTGGCGAGCTGCGTATCGAAATTTCTGCTCCAGACGCGCGGGGTCCGCTTTATTTGGCTGGCACTTTCAATCAATGGAATCCGGGCGCCGCGGCCTGGCGCTTGAAGCAGATCGTTCCTGCAAACTCAGAGGCCATAAACCAGCAGCCTACTACTTGGGTGATTGAAGTTGCCAAGGAAAAACTGAGCCACTCGCCGATTGAATTCAAGATTACTCGTGGCTCGTGGCAGACTGTAGAAGTAAACGCCGACTTGAGCGACATCGACAATCGCACGTTGACAGCAGAAGATTTGCTGAGCCCCTTGAAGTTAAAAGTCGCTGCTTGGGCCGATGACCGCAGCGAAACCAGGGCGGAAAAAGGCACGGTTACGGGTAAGTTGGACGTCTTCGACTTCGCCAGCAAACGCTTAAAAAATTCGCGCAAGATTCGAGTTTGGTTGCCGCCTGGTTATTCGGACACTGCCAACGCCGAGCGCAGTTACCCAGTGCTTTACATGCACGACGGTCAAAACCTTTTTGATAAAAACACTTCATTTATGGGTGCCGAATGGAAAGCGGACGAAACCGCAACGAAGTTAATTCAAAGCAAAAAAATCCCGCCATTCATTATCGTTGGCATCGACAATACTGGCGCGCGCGGCGCTGAATATAACCCACCGTTCACCTACCAAGGCGACGTTGCTAATATTGGAGATCGTTATTTGGATTTCATTCTTTCGGAGTTGATGCCGGCTATTGCAATCCGCTACCGAATTGCCACTGGACCGGAAAATACTAGCTTGGGAGGCTCCTCCTACGGCGGCAACATCACGCTCTACGCGCTGCTGCGCCACCCCGAAGTATTTGGCCAAGTAATCGTTGAATCGCCAGCGATTTTGGCTTTTGGTGGTGCATTGCTTGATCGGTACCTTGCCAATCCCAACTGGCCGCAGCGCATGTTTGTGGCTTGTGGAACCAGAGAATCAAAAAACGAAAGCGTTCAAAAACATTACACAAGCAGGATTGAGGCGCTACGCCGGACCTTCGCCAAGCAAAAAATCCCGGCAACGCGGGTTAGGTTAATCGAAGAAGATGGCGCCCTTCACAATGAAACTGCCTGGGCGCGTCGCCTGCCGGCGGCACTCGAGTTCTTATTTGGCAAAAAAAACCCCGATGAAGGATAATCATCATCGGCTGGTTCTCAAGCCCTGCCTGCACCCTCAAAAAGCCTGCCATCGCCCTCATGAACGTCGCCATTCTCTTCCTGTCATTACTGCTACCACAAGCGCAATACGTCGCCCCCTTAGAGACACCTGAGGTTACTTTTTTGGTGGCGACCGATTCGCACTATGGGCAGGACCAATGGGCAAATAACGAGTCGCTGAATAAGCAGGCCATCGGTCGAATGAATGATCTAGAAGGATTGATGTGGCCGACTGAAGCGGGCGGCGGATTTGTACAGAACATACGCGGGGTTTTAATGCCCGGCGATTTGACCGATTCTGGCACCTCTTCCAATCTATTCGGCTATTGGTTTTTCGGCCACGTCGACGGCTTTGTTGATGACTATAAGGTCGACGGCGCAAGTGGCAATGCGCGGCTGCATTACAACGTTTACGAAGGCTTTGGCAATCACG
>JACKQG010004394.1_pt1 | contig 16395 bp, 14 predicted proteins | sample 8237621 | NCBI WGS metagenome assembly JACKQG01 (sample SAMN15677084, study PRJNA649215) | marine metagenome | biome: marine; feature: Black Sea; material: saline water; isolation source: suspended particulate matter (SPM) from the Black Sea western gyre | collected 2013-06-09/2013-06-10 | depth...
CCGTCCCATAATGTCTCCACAGGTAATGTCTCGCCAGCCTGTATCTCTTTCCACGCCTGGCGGAAACTGTCTTGAGGAGGTATGTCCTCCAAATTATCAAAGGGCTTTAGCAGAATGCCGTCCTCCCTTAACTCAAATGTCAAGATGGCGTCTATTCCTATCCCTGCTTTCTCAAGGATTTCCGCAGGAATGGTAACTTGATAACTCTGTGTAACTTTTGAAATCACAGCCATTTTTTACACCTCCGCTGAAACAGATTCTTTATTGTTCCAAAAGGCCAGGGCATGGGTATCAAATAAATAGGCATTTCTTTTCACACATAATTCTCCCAAATATCTTCAATAGGTTTGATTAGCTCTTCAGGCGAAACCATGATTTTAGGTTTGATAGTCATTTTATCTCGCCAATTTGTCTGTTGTGTGGGAACTAAACGAGCGACTTCCTTATTATTTCTCTGTATTATTATTGTTTCTCCTTCTGTTGCTTTATCTAAATAATCAAATAGGTTATTTCTTAATTTGGTTGCAGATACCTTAATCATGGGCAAATCCTTTCTTTGATTATATAGTAAGAAACCCGTTTTCTCTGAGAAAACGGGTTTCTGGCGACTACTTGCCTTCCGGACGCAATGAGCGAACAGCCGCTCCAGCCTGCCACATTTCGGAATCTTTTATCTCTGCCAGTTCCTTTGCAAGCTCTTCTTGATAGTTTGGCCTGCTGTTTGTTTCAAGGACGCGCCTTGTCTCCTCGCCAGTCTCTACTTTTTCATATAATTCTTCGAAGACAGGTTTCACAGCATCCCTAAACCTCTTGTACCAGTCCAAAGCACCGCGTTGAGCTGTGGCGCTGCAATTAGCATACATCCAGTCCATTCCATTCTCGGCAATGAGAGGATAAAGGCTTTGCGTCGCCTCTTCTACCGTTTCATTGAACGCCTCCGATGGGCTATGGCCTTTTTCCCGCAAGATTTCGTATTGCGCTAACCAGAGACCATAAATTCCCCCCATGAGCACACCTCGTTCCCCGGTTAGGTCACTGAAGACTTCCTTCTCAAAAGTGGTCTCAAAGATGTAACCCGAACCAATGGCTATTCCGAGAGCCAATGTGCGGTCTAAAGCTCTGCCAGTATAATCCTGAAAGACTGCATAGCTACTGTTGATGCCTCGACCTTCAAGGAACAACCGACGTACACTTGTTCCAGAGCCCTTTGGAGCTACCAGGATGACATCAACATTCTCCGGCGGGATTATCCCGGTCTGGTCTTTATAGACGATTGAAAAACCATGTGAAAAGTAGAGGGCATCGCCGGGATTAAGATTCCTTTTTACCGTAGGCCAGATTATTGGCTGCGCCGCATCGAGAACGAGCATTTTGATAATCGTCCCGCGTTTAGCGGCTTCATCTAGCTCGAACAGCGTTTCGCCGGGTACCCAGCCGTCATCTACCGCTCGGTTCCAGTCTCGCTCAAACCGCTTTGCCTGCCCGACAATAACGTTAAAACCATTGTCCCTCAGATTGAGAGATTGCGCCGGACCCTGCACACCATATCCGAGGACTGCAATCTGCTCTGAGGCAAGTATTTCCCTTGCTTTCTCAAGGGGAAATTCTTCTCTTAATACGACATCTTCTTCGTGACCGCCAAAATTCATCCTCATTAAAATTCTCCTCCTTGATTAATGAGCGGACGTCCCAACTTGTTGAGGAAATCCCCGAACAAGTTCGGGCTTCCATTTTAATTTACCAAAGTCAAACCAAAAACTCAGTTTATTTTATCATACTTCTAAATCAGAGAACAGGTCTTGGTAACAATCCCGCTCCTTCTGCTATCTCAGGTACTCTGTCCTCCCACTCAATTGCCATGATGTGTACCCCATGTACACCTTCAATTTCACGAACTTGCTCAATTAGTTCTATCGTTATCTTGATGCCTTCTCGACCTGCTTTCCTTCCCTTCAAACCTCTCATACGCTTCATTATGTCACCGGGAACACTAACACCAGGGACCGAACTGTCCATATAGCGCGCCATACCAGATGACTTTATCGGGATGATACCAACCAGAATATGAGTCTTTTCATGCAAACCCATATCTCTAACTTGTTCCATCCAAGCTGCAAAAGCAGGAACGTCGTAGACAGCCTGGGTTTGAATAAAGTCCGCGCCGGCATTGACCTTCTTGGCTAAACGCATAGCGCGAATCTCCTTGGGGTCGCCCAAAGGCGTAGAAGCAGCACCGATAAACATTTTGGGTTCAACTTCCTCTATCTCCTCACCACATTGCACTACTTTATCATCACGCATCGCTGTTACCATCGCTAAAAGCTGGATGGAGTCAATATCATACGCATTTTTTGACCCTGGGTGATTGCCGTGACATTGATGGTCACCAGCAAGGCATAATATATTTTTAATTCCCAAAGCTGACGCGCCTAAGATGTCACTTTGCATCGCGATGCGGTTTCTATCCCTCGTTACCATCTGCATCACCGGTTCTGGCAATCCCTCCCTTATTAGAATTGCACCAGCGGCAATCGAAGACATTCTGACAATTGCAGTCTGGTTATCGGTGAGGTTTACAGCATCCGCGTATCCTTTGAGAATATTACCTTTTTTGATGATAACCTCTGGGTCAGCGCTCTTTGGGGGGCCAAGTTCAGCAGTTACACCGAACTCTCCACTTGCCAATACTTTTTCAAGGTTACTTCCTGATTTCATATTCGCAAATCCTCCCTTATCCGTTTTCTCGGACCGCCATCTAAGGCAGTAGACCAGTCTTTAATAGGCGTAATTGCTATCATATTTTCGAGTTGATGCAGTGCTTTAAGGCGGTCATAAATCAGTTGCCAGGCACAGTCAGTGTTCTCATCAACTTCGCACTTGCCTTCAGTGGAACCACCGCACGGTCCATTTAAAATGCTCTTCGAACAACGAGCGATTGGGCATATCCCACCGGTTAGATGCAGGACGCATTTTCCACATCCGGCGCATTTTTCCATCCATATTCCTTGTTCTTCAGTAGCGCCATAGAAGGTGGTATCTAAAGCCGGTAAAACAATCACATTGCTCGTGAACTTATCTGCGAGAAAATTGACTCCCACACCACATGCCATGGAAAGTATTGCATCTACACCATCTAATTTCTCAAGTATTGGCTCAATCATTTCCCACTCGCATTGTCGCTCAACGGTATCTTCCAGTATTTCCTTCTGTATGCCATCTTTTTGGCACTTAATCCTAAGCTGCGAAGCAAGAACTCCCACTTCCTTTTCTCCACCGGTGTGGCACACTTCAACGCAAGTTCCGCAGCCAACAATTAGTATTTTATCATATTTGCTGATTATTTCAACTATTTCATCCAAAGGCTTTCGGTCGGCGACTATCATGTTATTAGATTCTCCTTTCCTTTCACTGAATAGCGATTAATCCACAAGATGCTGTTGCACCTCAAAATACAACTTTATTTCGCTAAAAACCTAACTCATCCCCAAAGCCTTCACTTTTTCGGTCATCTCTTCAGCGGCTTGATGCCAGACTTCTTCGGGGTTTGTGCTTGATTCGAAATAGCCCAGACGTTCGCCTTCAATACCTATTTCACTGATAATTTGCTTCGCGTATTCAACGCGTTTCTTAACTTTGGGAGAGATGTTTTCGTATTTGCAGTCCTCTTCATTACAAGCTATCACATATGCGCCATCGGCACCACATTCAAAGACTTTAAGCAAATCGAGAATATCTACCCGGCTTGTGCAATGAACGCGCACTTGACGTATATTTTCAGGTGGCTTAGTTCCATTTACCCCGGCGTGATGATTGCATTGGAAAGCAATCAGAATCGGGGTTTCCCTCTCTGGATTAACTGCACCGATGATTTCTTGCATATTGTCTCTGAGTTCATTGACATCGTAGCCAATCATGCTTATGGCATTTCCTGGGCATGCCGGAGGACAGAGACCACAAGACTGGCATTTTTCAGCAGGCATCTCAGCTTTGTTGGTGATAACGGGAGCATCATAGGGACAGATTCTCAGACAGGTCAAGCAAGCAACGCATTTACCCTCATCGACAATGGCACCAGCGCCGCAACTACGACAACGCCTCGCTTCACGAAGAGCGGAATATTCATCGTATCCTATCTCAAACTGGGTAAGCCCAGCACAACGGATTTCTGGTAATATCATTTCAATCTCTTCTCTGGGTTGCTTAACAATCTTTTCTATGACATCTTCTGGCAACTCGGCAATTTTTTCTTGCTCTTCAGAGGCGAGAGCGGCTTGGATGTCTTCTCCTTGGAGATAGAGATGTATAGCTTTGGCAACGCGGTGACCGTTCGCTACAGCTTCTATTGCTGAACCTGGTCCGGTGATGACTTCGCCTGAGGCAAATACTCCTTTAGCACCGGTCATCTGGGTGGTACTATCCCACAGCAAACGTCCTCGTTCATCAACCTCCACATCAGTATTTTCGAGGAAGGAGAGCTCTGACATCTGTCCGATAGTGATAATGATAGTATCCGCTTCGATGAACGAAGTTTGATCGGCATAAAAAGTGGGGCTAAATCGACCTTCCTCGTCAAAAACTGCTTTGACTTTTACTGTTTCCAGACCCTTTATCTGTCCATTGCTACTAATAACAGCTTTTGGCCCCCATCGGTTGTTTATCTTGATTTCTTCTTCCAGAGCCTCCTGAATTTCCCATTCCCAAGCTGGCATCTCTTCAGCGCTTTCAAGACATACCATCTCTATGTTCGCTTCGCTCACGCACGCCTTCGGCTTAGCGTTCTCATGACCAAGACGCCGTGCTGAGCGCGCGACATCTATAGCCACATTGCCACCGCCTATAATCAAAACCTTATTCCCCAGTTCAGGCTTTCTGCCGTGAGCAACATCATTAAGAAACGGCAAAGCCAACAAAACGTTTGGGTGTTCGACTCCAGGCATATTAAGCGAACGACTTTGAGAAAGCCCAACAGCGATAAGCACAGCATCGTATTCTTGTGTAAGGTCATTCAGTGTCAAGTCTTTGCCTATTTCGCAATTGGTTTTCGTCTCAACACCCTTGGCAAGGATATCGTCTATATCTTCTTTCATAGCCTCTCGAGGTAAGCGATAGGGGGGAATGGCTGAAGTTAGCAATCCACCAAGGTCTTCATTACGCTCAAAAATTGTGACTTTATATCCAAGGTCAGCTAAATCATTTGCAGCAGTGAGTCCTGAAGCACCAGAACCGATGATGGCTATTTTTTCTTCCTTCGTCTGTGGCACCAGTTTACGTTTGTTTTGACGATATTCGGCAGCTTGTTCCAAAGCAAAGCGTTTCAAGTGTCGAATTGCCAGCGGTTCATCCACATCGTTACGTCGGCATTCCTGTTCACAAGGATGATGACAAATGAGAGAGCATGTTGATGCAATAGGGTTGACTTGTTGGATCACTTCAAATGCTTCTGCATATCTACCTTGTGCAATAAGTGCTACATATCCCTGCACATCAGTATTAACCGGACAGGCCGACCGACATGGCGGATATGGATTTCTCTCTTTGATATCTGTGCCATACGCATAATAAGTTGTGCCGCTTTGGGGTGCAATATTGGTGTTCATGTTTCCTCCTTTCTCATATTTTATAAAACGACGACATTAACTAATCTATGCCGCTTGCAGCAATTTCTTGCTTTGGAGTAATGGAATCGCATCAATAAAGTGCTTCTTTAAACAATCTTCAGCTTTTGGAACACCAAATGCTATTGACATAAGCTCTGTAAAATAAAAGATTGGTATCTGAAATTCCCGTCCCAATCTATTGGAAATTTCCTGCTGCTGGAGGTCTAAATTCGCGTGACACATCGGGCATGCAGTAATGATACACTCCGCGCCGGCTTCTTGAGCCATCTCAAATAAAGTCCCGGAGAGTTGAGCAATAACATCAAGACGACTGAGAGAAAGACTAGCGCCGCAGCAATCAACTTTGTATGACCAATCGAGGACAGAGACACCTATGGCTTTCATGAGGTTATCCATCAGCATTGGATTCTCAGGGTCATCAAAATTGAGCAATGTCGGCGGACGTACTAACAAACATCCGTAGTAACAAACGGCTGTTAAATCTTTCAGAGGATGCGTTGTCTTCTCTCGCACTTGTGCTAAAATATCTTCCCCACGAAAAATCTCTAACAGATGTTTAACCTCAATGTTGGTCGTTTGGCTACCATTTTTTATGCCGAATAGCTCTGTCAACTCTTCACTCAAACCGGCCTCATGTTCCAGCGCATCTTGAGCCACTTTAAGCCGATTATAACAAGCAGCGCAGGGCATGACAAGGTCTAAATCCTCTTTTTCCGCGATTAAAATATTTCTGGCGGATAGAGCAACAGCGAGTTTTTCGTCCCGGCTATGGGCCGAAGTAGCGCCGCAGCAATTCCAATCAGGAATTTCTATTAATTCTATGTCTAATGCTGCACAAGCATCCTGGGTCGATTTATCAAATTCGTCTGCAGATGACTGAAGCGTGCAGCCAGGGTAATATGAATATCGCATAATTTTATCCCTATTTTTTCTCTTCTTTGAAGAGTTTCTTGATTCCTTTTACACCGTTGATTTTCTTGCCTATCAGCTTCAATTTCCCTTTCTTTATCATTGAACTGGCCAATTTCATATCTCCTGAAATATCCGCAAATAACTCACCCATTTTGCGTTTGTAACCTATCATCATCCCCATCTCATGCAGCCGTCCTTTCTTGCGGATATTGTCCAAGAAAGCAGAATGGAACTTATTTATTCGATCTTCGCTGATTTCTATCCCCTTGCTCTTTACAGCATACTCCTTTAGCACGTCCATTGCCAGAGCCATGTTGATATCATTGGGGCACCTGGTGCCGCATGTTCCACAAGAAGTACAAAGCCAAATCATCGAGCTTGAAAGCACTTTGTCTTCTTGATTCATCTGTGTCAATCGGATGATTTGACTAACGGTATAATCAGTAAATGGCGTCACTGGACAGCCTGCCGAACATTTTTGGCACTGGTAACAGTTTGTAAGTTTTTGATCACTTTCTGATTCTACAATTGTAAGCAAATTTGAATCACCATTAGTATTCATATTCTACCTCCAAACCCAAATCTCACCACGCTTAATATTCATCAATAAAGTTCCCTGCTTGCCATTCTTGACTTTCATTCGCTGTCTGTTCGTAATGTGCTACTATCTGTTCGGCTTGTTGCGCCATGATTTGCCGTCGATTGGACAGAGAAAAGCGCATAAAATCAAGTTGAGGCGATGGCATATCTGCTTCTTTGCCAGCCAATTCAAGTAACAAACGATACGCGAGCGGCAATTTTATCTCCGGTAGTTGCCTAACTAACTCTTGAATTTGAGAGTAAGTGATTGTCTCCATGTCGATCTCCTTATTCAGATTTACTACAAGGCTTTAATTTCATCAGGGTTTGCGCCAATCGATAAGGAAACCTTACCCCATTCTCCTGAATAGAGATTCTGAAAAAGCTCTGACCAGATTAAATCTTCTTTTTCTTTCATGCTGCGTCCGTCGAATTTTCGACTGATGACAACAATATGGATGAGGTCATCAAAACCGTCAGAAACATCCACAAAGTCTGTTAAGTCGCTGAAATATCCCCTTTTTAGCACATCATGAATTTTGTTCTTTAACTTTTCATCAGCCATTGATAATGGTTAGACAAACATCCCGCCGACGAGAGCAAAAATTCTCCCACTTACTTACGCGGGCGCACGCGGCAAAAAACGTCATTCCTACCAATAGATTTCCTACGCGAATCATCTATCGTAATTTTATTGAACCAATCCCAAAAACGAAACAGAACAGTTACAACTGATTAACCCTTTTTCTTTTTAGCTGGGTTTGGTCCAATCTCCTTGATTTTTGCGGTCATTTCGTTGGCAACTCTGGCAAACTCGCCACCCATCGCCGCGGACATAAAGTACATCTGTAATCTATCGCTCTCAATACCGACCTCTTCCAAAAGTTGTTTAGCGTAAGCAACTCTCTTTTTTGCTCGTAAATTGCCTTCCATGAAATGGCAAGTACCTTCTAAACACGCGGCAACATAAGCGCCATCGGCACCCGCTTCAAAAACATGTAGCAGATGTAAAACATCCACTTTGCCGCTGCAAGGGAACCGTATAATCTTCACATTAGGCGCGTATGACAACCGTGCTGAACCAGCCATATCCGCCGCTGCATAAGCGCAATAATTACAGCAGAAGGCGATTATTTGGGGTTCAAAATCTTTGTTGTCCTGAGTGTCTGAATTCATTTACACCTCCATACGTGAAACGTGAAGAGTGAAAAGTAAAATTCGACACTCGTTACTCATCACTCATCACTCATCACTTAAAATGATTCCATCAGCAAAGCATCTATCATCTCCAACGTATATTTATCATTAAACTGGTTGAGTTGCAGGGCTTTTGCAGGACATTCGCTGACGCAAATCCCACAGCCGTGGCACGTCGCAGGTTCTATCTCAACAACACCTTTTTCTTCATTGAATTTCGGCGACTGGAATGGACAGACTCTGACACAGGTTAGGCAGGTGACGCATTTATCTTCGTTTACGACGGATACGATGCCTTCTATCAAAAGTTTAGACTTCCAGAGAATCGTTGCCGCGCGTGAGGCAGCAGCTTTAGCCTGAACAATGCTTTCAGAGATGAACTTGGGACCATGAGCTAAACCACAGAGGAACATGCCATCGCTGGTAAAATCGACAGGACGTAACTTGATGTGTGCTTCAAGGAAAAATCCATCTTCTGTCTGCGGTACCATCAACAGCTTGTTGATTTTTTCATTGTCTTCACCGCCTATGATAGCTGTACTGAGTGCGATGAGATTTGGTGCCAGGAGATATTCTTCATTCAGGACAGGGTCGTGAACTTTCATTGAAAGTGAACCATTTTGTACTTCCACCTGAGGTTTATGTTCATCATCATATCGAATGAAAGTGACGCCTTTTTCGCGCGCTTGTTGGTAATATTTCTCGCGGAATCCGAACGTTCTGATGTCTTTGTATAGGACATATACATTTGCATCCGGATGAGATTTTTTGATACTCAGTGCGTTTTTAATCGCCTCAGAACAACAGATGCGGCTACAATATGTTCGTTCTTCATCGCGGCATCCGACGCACTGAATCATTACGACGGTAGCATTATCCTCAAGTTGAAGCTCACCATCCGCAAGACGATTTTCCAATTCGCGTTGCGTGATGATATTTTCACTTTCTCCGAAGCTGTATTCTGTAGGTTCATATTCCTTAGCGCCAGTGGCAAGAATGATGACACCGTGTTCTATCAACTGCTGCAAGGGTTCTCCACCATTGCCCTTTGCCGATGTCGCTATCTTCGTAGAGAAGTTACCGATAAATCCGGTTGATTCTACGATTTCGCTTGAAAGATGGACATCAATAAGAGGATGATTTTCAACTTCTTCGATTAACGTGGACAGATACTGCTGAACATCGCCGCCTTCGAGAGTATATCGCACATGACGGGCATTACCACCGAGCGCGTCCGTTTTTTCGACAATATGAACCGGAAAACCCTGTTTCGCTATCGAGAGCGCGGTTTCCATGCCTGATAATCCGCCGCCTATCACTAAAGCAACCTGTGTGTTCGACAATAACGTTTGCTCAAGCGGCTCTAACAAGCGTGCTTTTGCTACTGCTGAACGTATCAAGCTCTTCGCTTTATCTGTCGCGGCATCATGGTCGAATGCATGCACCCAGGAACACTGGTCGCGGATATTCGCCATCTCAAACAGATAGCGGTTCAAGCCAGCTTCGCGTAGCGTTTCTCTGAAGAGAGGTTCATGCGTGCGTGGACTACAGGATGCTACAACTACTCTATTGAGCCCTTTTTCAAAGATGGCGTCTCTAATCTTACTCAGTCCATCAGGGGAGCAGGTAAACATTAGATCTTCAGCATGAGTGACATTATTAAGTTTCGAAGCGAAACTGGCGGAATCTTCAACATTTACAACTCCAGCAATGTTATGACCGCAATGACAAACGAACACACCAACGCGGGGTTCTTCAAGTAGCACATCTCTTTCTGGCGGATATTCCTTTTCGCTTATCATTGTGCCGCGCTCTTTCGCTATCAATTCGCCGGCGCTAGCAGCGGCTGCTGAAGCTTGTATGACGGAATCTGGGATATCCTTCGGTTCCTGGATAACACCGCAAACAAAGATTCCATCTCTAGTAGTATTAGTTGTCGAAAAAATGTCCGTTTGACAAAATCCATATTCGTTTCGTTCAATACCAACAGCATCGGTTAATAACCCAAATTCCGAAGGGCATTGAAGCCCTACTGTCAACACTACTAAATCGAAATCTTCGTCTTGATTTTTGCCCGATTCAGCGATGTATCTCAAGCGTAGGTCCTTCGTCTGCTTCATTTCTCTAACGGAGGAAACCGCAGAACGAATACATCGGACGCCATATTCTTTTTCAGCGCGGACATAGTAATTTTCGTATCCCTTCCCATGCGTCCGCATGTCGATAAAGAATATGGTAACTTCCACACCGGGTAAATGTTCCTGAGCAATGACAGCTTGTTTGATGGCGTACATGCAGCCTACGGAACAGCAATATTCGGTGGCGTCTGAGGATAAATCTCGTGAACCGACGCACTGGATGAATGCTATGCGCTTGGGTGGCTCATAGTCGCTTGGACGGATGACTCCTCCGGATGTCGGACCAGAAGCAGAAAGATACCTTTCAAATTCCTGACTGGTTATCACATTCCTATATCGTCCGTAGCCGTATTCTCCAACGGCCTCTGCTGGTACAGCATCATAACCGGGCGATAGAATGACGCTGGCAACGTTTAGCTCTACTAATTCTTCCTCAGCCTGCTCAAAGTTAATTGCGTCAGTTGGACAGAACGCCTCGCAAGTTTTACATTTACCCGTGAGAAGATGGACGCAATTTTCTCTATCAATCACTGGAACATTGGGAACTGCTTGGGGATAGGGGATATAAATGGGTGTCCGAGATGATAAACCCATATTAAATTCAGAGGGAATTGGGATGGGTTTATGCTTCGTGATGTCTTCAAGTTTAATCGCGTCGGTGGGACAAATGAAGGCACATGCTCCACAAGCCATGCATACATCTGATTGTCTATGAAAGGGAGTATCTACTTTTGTGTCAGTTCCGCGACTAACGAGGCTAATTGCGCTTACACCCATTCTTTCCTCACAGATGCGCACGCATAAACCGCAGAGAATACAATCGTCATCCGCTAATTTGAACCTCGGTTTCTCAATGCCAAAATCTTTGGCTAAATCCTGAATCACTTCTACATTCGGGCACTTAGCCAATAGCAATTCCACGCTCATTTTGCGTGCTTCTATCACTTCTTCTGAATTAGTCCTAACATCTATGCCCTGTTCAACGGGGTAAGTACAAGAAGATACCAATCTTGTTCTTCCTCCGGCAGTTGCTTCCACTAGACAAACCCGGCAAGCGCCGTAAGGTTCAAGCGCCTCATGATAACAGAGCGTAGGGATTTCGATATTGTTTTCCCTGGCAACCTGTAAAACATTTTTATCTTCTTCTGCCTCTACGATTTTTCCGTCAATAGTAAAAGTTACCATCTTTACCTCTTTTCAGTGTACTAGTACGGCCCCTTTGGAGTGCGTCAGTCTCTGCTGACCTGTTCCGAGAATCGGGACGCATGTGCAGAAGCAAAGACTTCTGCACTCCAGAACTAGTCATTATCAAAACAATTAATCTTCAAACTGACACTGCAAACATCGCTTCGCCTCTGTGACCGCCATTTCCTCTGTAAAGCACAATTCGATTTCAGCGAAATTATGCTGTCTTTGCTCGAGTGGAAGGACAGGCGTTACTTGACGCGGCTGTTGCTCCAGACCTCCCTCTGACTTTACTTGAGTTGGCTTCTCCATAAGTTGAGCATCCAATCTGGCTTTTTCTCTCGGGTGAAGTTCCTCTACTTTGCCATCTCTCAAGTAGCTATGAATTGACATCGCAGCCTGTTCGCCGCTGGCTATCGCTTCCACTACCATCGTCGGTCCACTGACGCAATCCCCACCAGCAAATACTCCATCACGGTTAGTAGCCAACGTTTCCTGGTCGACAACAAATGTACTCTGTTTAGTGGTCTCCAGCCCATCATTGCCACTGTTTATTAGGAAAAATAAATCAGGGGATTGACTTATAGCAGGAATCACAGTATCCACCTCCAGAGTAAATTCGGAGCCCTCAATAGGAATTGGTCGTCTCCTGCCACTTTCATCTCGCTCTCCAAGCCGCATCCGAATACATTCCATATCTGTTACTGTACCATTGTTGCTTAAGACCTTCATGGGGAGAGCCAAAAAGTGGAACTTTACTCCTTCATTTTCAGCTTCTTCGACTTCCCATTGGTGTGCTGGCATTTCTTCTCTGGAGCGACGATAAACAATCGCGACTTCTTTTGCTCCCAAACGCAAGGCGGTTCTTGCAGCATCTATTGCAACATTCCCACCACCAATGACCGCGACCTTTTCTCCAAGAGGCAACTTCTTGCCGAGATTTACCTCTTGCAAGAAAGTTGTACCCTCAATAACACCCTTTGCATCTTCGCCCTCAATACTAAGCCTTCCGCCTTTATGCGTGCCTGTCGCTATGAATATCGCTTTGTAGCCTTGCTGGAAGAGATTATTCAATGTTAGTTCCGCACCTACAGGAGTATTCAGCTTAATCTCCACTCCCATTTGCTCAATCGCGTCTATCTCCTTTTGAAGAACGGCCTTGGGAAGACGATAGTCTGGTATTCCAACAGCCATCATTCCGCCAGCTACTGATAGAGCTTCAAACACCGTCACAGCATAGCCACGTTTGGTTAAATGATATGCTGCGGATAAGCCTGCAGGTCCAGAACCGATAACGGCTACTTTTTCTTCCCACTGGCGTTCAACGGGCTGCACCACGCGTCCTATACTCGCTTCATAATCAGCCGCGAAACGCTTCAGCGCGGCAATGGCAATCGGTTCATCAATTTCGCTTCGACGGCATTTAAGTTCGCAGGGATGATAGCAAACACGACCACAGATAGAAGGAAATGGATTACGCTCTCTGCTAGCTGCTATAGCTTCGTCAAACTTGCCTTCGGCAATGAGGCGGATATAAGTGTGAGCATTTTCGTTGATTGGACAGCTATGATGACATGGGGAAACAACTAACGCTTCACAGACACACGCTGGACAGCGTTTTTCCTTAATATGTGCTTCGTATTCATCGCGGAAATACAGTATCGAAGTCAGCACCGGATTGGGAGCAGTTTGCCCCAATCCACATAAGGATGTTTTTTTGACAATACTGGCAGTCTTAAAAAGCAGGTCTATATCCTCTTCCTTTCCCTCGCCCTGCGTGATGCGCGTCAGTATCTCTAACATCTGTTCGGTTCCTAAACGGCAAGGGACACATTTGCCACAGGATTCGTTCTGGACGAATTCCATGAAGTAGCGTGCAATGTCCACAATGCAGGTCTTTTCATCCATAACTATCATGCCGCCTGAACCCATAATCGCGCCAATACCTGTGAGAGAATCATAATCTATCGGTATATCTAAATGTTTCGCCGGCACACAGCCACCAGAAGGGCCGCCAATTTGCACTGCTTTAAACTCTCTATCGTTCAGTATTCCACCACCGATATCGAAAACCACTTCCCTCAACGCAGTGCCCATGGGAATCTCTACCATACCGGTATTATTTACCTTGCCCGCCAGCGCGAATATCTTTGTACCCTTGCTTTTTTCCGTGCCCAGACGCGAATATTGTTCCGCGCCTTGTAGAATAATAGGATTGATATTAGCGTAGGTTTCGACATTATTTATATTCGTCGGCTGGCCCCATAGACCCGATTGAGTCGGGAACGGAGGACGAGTACGAGGCATGCCGCGCTTGCCTTCAATGGATGCCATCAGCGCGGTTTCTTCACCGCAGACGAAAGCGCCAGCGCCTTCTCGAATCTTTAGTTCAAAGTTGAAGTCAGTTCCCAAGATATTTTCGCCTAAAAGACCGAGTTGCGTTGCTTGGGCAATTGCAATCTTTACATGCTCAACGGCTATCGGGTATTCCGCGCGCACGTAAATATATCCCGTTTGAGCGCCAATGGCGTAGGCGGCAATCAGCATTCCTTCCAAAACGCTGTGAGTATCACCCTCCAAAACACCTCGGTCCATAAACGCCCCGGGGTCGCCCTCATCCGCATTGCACACGATGTACTTGGTGTCGCCAGACGAGACTCTGGTAAAGCCCCATTTGAGTCCCGTTGGAAAACCAGCGCCACCGCGACCACGTAGCCCGGAAGCCTTGACCGTTTCGATGACCTCCTCGGGCGTCATTACTGAGAGTACCTTGACTAAAGCCGCATAGCCATCACGAGCGATGTAATGCAGGATATTGGTTGGATCGATTTTGCCACAATTGCGTAGCACGTTCTTCGTTTGCTCTTGATAAAAAGGCACATCATCAGCAATTGGAATCCTCTTTCCACTCGCTGGGTCTGCAAAAATGAATTTTTCGATTATGTTTCCTTTGACTAATGTCTCGGAGACAATCTCTGGCACATCATCAGGAGTCAACTGCTGGTAGAATATCTCCTGCGGCTCAATAACGATAACCGGCGCTCTAGCGCAAAAGCCATGGCACCCAGTCTCCACAATCTCTATTTCTCCCTCCAGATTTCGCTTCTGGAGCTCTGATTTAAAAGCATCTCTAATCTGTACCGCACCGTATGCGCGGCAGCCTGTTAGACATATTCTCACACGCGGCTTATCAGGCTCTCGCCGCTGCAAAATCGCTTCTCGAAAAATTCCCAACTGTTCAAGATTTTCTATTTTTCTCGTTAAGCGAAATAGTTCCGTTAAGTAAGATTCCATTGAACACTCCTTTTTCTCTTCGGCAGAATCGGGTTAATCATACTGCTCTAATATAGTATCAACGCTTTCAGGAAGGAGTTTACCGTAATAATCATTATTGACCATCATTACTGGAGATAGAAAGCATGCTCCAAAGCAGGCAACAGTTTCGAGAGAGAACCTAAAGTCACTGGTGGTCTCCCCTTCTTTAATGCCCAGCACTCTCTGTACTGCCCTCAAAATGGACGCCCCTCCACGCACATGACATGCGGTGCCTCGGCACACTCTAATGCTATTCCTACCACGCGGGGTGAGGTAGAATTGAGTGTAGAAAGTAACCAGTCCATAGATGTGACTCAATGGAACATTCGCATACTCAGCGATTCGTTCCAGAGCGTTCGTGGGTAAGTAGCCATAAGCTTTCTGAGTTTCCTGCAATATCGGAATTAACAAGCTTTCATCGCTGTCTTCATATCCCTTCAGTAATTCTTCAACCTCGTCCAATTTGACATTATCAAGGTTTTGCATATCAGTTACTCCTTATGAATCACTTCCTCTTTTCGAAGGTAAATCTTATTTCTTACCGGACAATTATTCCAACAACTTCCGCAACCTGTACATAACGATTCATCCACATATCTTGCTCGTTTTCTAATCAAAACCTTAAAGTTTCCTGGCTCGCCATCAACCTTTAAAAGGTCAGAATGTGTTATAATTTTGATGTTTAGATGCTTGGCACATTCGACTAACTTGGGGGAGATGATACACATAGCACAATCATTGGTAGGGAAAGTTTTATCCAATTGAGCCATTCTCCCACCAATGGCAGGCGCGGGGTCTAACAGATAGACATAATATCCAGATTCTGCTAAATCAAGAGCGGCCTGTATGCCTGCTATGCCCCCACCTGCCACTAAAACTGCGCCTACATTCTCATTTTCTTTAACTATTTCTGACATGGATACTCCCTTCGCTGTCAACGGATTAAACAGATTAGGTTAATATTCTATACTTAACGAACACACACACGCATATAAGCATAACTTCCTACATGTATAGATATAATTCTACCTTATATTTGATAAAGAATCAAGTAAATTTAAAGTTTTTTTATGAAAAAAAATAACATTCGGCAACTCTACTTACCCACCGCTACCGAAAAATCATCTTATTTTAGGCACGGAGACCCTCTCCATTCAATGGAGAGGGAGGAAGTGCCGTTCCTTTTTGTTCGTAACTGTAACCATCGACGTGTTGAAGTAAACAGCAATGCCGATAGCTAATACCTTGTATAGTAGCGTTTGTGGTCTTTAGATTAAAACTACCAGAAGTTCTAACCGCTACACGCCCAATGTAAATACCAGCCTTCTTACCAGTTTTAACAACAGCTTTGACCATATCCCCAGACTGGAATCCATGAACGCGTTTAAATTGCTTTGCTTTGGTACGTGAGTGAGTAGAGTAGGGACGCCTTCTCTGTTTCCAGTCAGGTT
>JACKQG010001058.1_pt2 | contig 16392 bp, 15 predicted proteins | sample 8237621 | NCBI WGS metagenome assembly JACKQG01 (sample SAMN15677084, study PRJNA649215) | marine metagenome | biome: marine; feature: Black Sea; material: saline water; isolation source: suspended particulate matter (SPM) from the Black Sea western gyre | collected 2013-06-09/2013-06-10 | depth...
TTTAATAAATAACAACATGGTGATTTAACATTAAAAAGGCAGTTATGAAAATATCAATCGAATATTGCAATATGTGAAATTATTTGCCAAGAGCTGCCAGGATGGCGGCTGAGCTTCTTGAAAAATATGGTGGTAAAATCACTGAAATGACCCTCATCCCCTCGGGTGGAGGCGTATACGAAGTCATGAAAAATGATCAGCTGATTTTCTCAAAAATATCGTTGGGTAGATTCCCTGAATTACAAGAAATCATTGATCTTATTGAAAAAAACTAACATTATTTTCATACTGATTTTATCCGTATCTGTCGGATTTTCTCAGAAGGGAGAGATTGTCTCCGTCAGCGATAAAGTGGGGACAGTGATTGACGCAGAAGAGAATCAGTTCTACGGACTTTTTCCGGATATTACAGGGTTCGAAAGCGCGCAGTTTTACGAAGTTGACGGGAAACATTACGTCGCCAGAATTGTTATAGTGGAATATTCTCGTCGAAAAATCATTCGAAAAAAATACAGTTCACGTGAATATTTTGAGATGCAAATTAAGATGGATAGCCAGCCGATTTTGAGTGATGAGGATCGTCAAAACATCGGGGTAAATCTATTCTTCTTACATACGGAAAAGATACTTAATGATATCCCTATGGGTGCGTCAGTTAGCGTTCTTCAACGAAGTGGGAAAAAAATTAAGGGGGAACTAATCTCTTATGAGGAGAATGCATTGAATTTACAGACGCTGTGGGGGTTAACCAAAATTTCAGTTTGGGAATTGGAAAAAGTGTCTTATCGTGAAACAATCATGGAGAGACCGTCATGGATACCGATAGTATTTGGGTTCACTGCCGTTGCAGGATTTTCGATTGCAGAAGTGTGGAATCGCCAACAAACACCCAGAGCAGAGATGAGATGGTTTAACCGAATTGCCGGTGCCGTCGCCGGATCATTCATTGCCCCAAGTTTGTACAAAGTTGTTAATGTGACAACCAGTCCGAAAACGACATTCACATTGACGGATTTCGAATAATATTAAGAGAAAGAAACCGGGAGGAATTATGCCTGAGAACAAAAAGCACATTGAATTAGATCCGCATAAAGAGTATCTTAAAGAAAAATTTGATGAACTGATTGACATCGTCGGTGAGGGATATGGAAAACCCCTGCAGGATGAACTTATCTGGCGGCTGGAAAAGACTGTAAAAAACTTCCATGTCGAAGTGACGGACTTAATCACAACATTAAAAGAGCAGTCAAAATTGCGGGAAGATAAGTTGAAAAATCTTTTTCATGCGGATGCAGAGTCTACATCTGCCGCATCAACATCGGAATCTCAAGCTGAATTGAGTGATTGGGAGAAAAAATTGGAAGAACGTGAAAAGTCCAAGAAAAAAAGTTCGCCAAAAATATCGAAAAAGACAGAGAAGAAAAAGAAAGGGATGTTTGGTCGTAAAAAATCGTGAAACAAAAATTGAGGAAAAAACGGATTGTTTTCCGTTTTTTATTGTGTTTCGTAATGTCGGGTGTTGCGTATCCGCAAGTTCATACTCACTTTACAGAACATACGGATTTCAAAAAGCGGGTGTATCATTTTACAAAAGTAGAGTTTATTACCGAAGAGGGTGAATTCAACGAAGCAATTTGCACATTGCCGATTCCGGACTTGAAAGAGGATAATCCGCCGTATGTGGCTATATATTATAAACGGGAAAATTCTGAGTGGTTTACAGAATCTTTATACAGAAAACGTGTTAGATTTAGTTTCAGAGATGAAGTTCTTAGACTGGATCGTACAAACTTTTGGGACTGGTTTGAATTAGAGGAGATTAAAATTGTGGTGATTTACTAAACGCTAATTTTAGGAGAATAAAATGAGACAAACATTATCAATATTTTTCATGATATCAGCAATATTCGCTCAAACACCAAGGGCAGATGAGCCAACATGTTCAAAACTGAAAACCATGCGTTCAATGATTGAATCGCCAAGAACCGTCACGCGAAATCAATTGGATTATGATGTAATATACTACGATCTTGATTTAGTGATTAATCCTGAAGATGAAACCGTTTCCGGAACAGTCGGTGTAAGGTTTGAGCCGTTAACAAACGGGCTGATGTTAATTGAATTGGATTTATACGACGGATTAACCGTGTCTGAAGTAACGGATATTGGCGGGGTAAACCTGGAGTTTTCGCATACGTCAAATGATATATTGACGGTAAATCTTCCGGTTGCAGTAAATGTAGGGGAAGTGTATGAAGTCATCGTTCATTATTACGGAAGTCCGGGTAGCTCCGGTTTTGGGTCATTTGGATTTGACACACATTTGGAAAATGGAGTTTACTATGATATGATTTGGAGTTTGAGCGAGCCCTATGGTGCCAGAAACTGGTGGCCCTGTAAAGATACGCCCATCGACAAAGCCGACTCTGTGGATATCTCCATTCGCGTTCCTGAAAATCTCATCGTTGCTTCGAATGGATTATTGGTGGACGAGGTCAATCAATTTGGGTGGACAACCTATCACTGGGAGGAGCGATATCCGATTGTGACGTATCTCATTTCGGTGGCGATTTATCCGTACACAATTTATTATGATTGGTTTGTCTACGGAGAAAATGATTCGATGCGGCTGGATTATTATGTTTATGATGATCTGCCGGATAATTACACACTGACCAAAGATATGATCACCGAATTTTCAGAGCGGTTTGGGCTTTATCCTTTCATAGATGAAAAATACGGTCACGCAGATTTTGTGTGGGGCGGCGGGATGGAACACCAAACCATGACCAGTATGGGTGGGTCTTCTCAATATTTAATCTCCCATGAATTGGCACATCAATGGTGGGGAGATATGGTCACTTGTGCAAATTTTCATCATATATGGCTAAACGAGGGATTCGCCACATACAGTCAGGCAATGTGGTGGGAATTACGTCCGGGTGGAGATATTGATGATTTACACTCCCAAATGGCCGGCAAATCCTATTGGGGTGGTGGGACGATCTATGTCACTGATACAACAAATGTCGGTACGATCTTTAACGGAAATCTATCGTATAATAAGGCATCGTGGATTTTGCACATGCTTCGGCACATCGTAGGAGATGAAGCCTTCTTTGCAGGATTACGAGTGTATGGAGATCAGTATCGTTTTCAATCAACCGTGACTGAACAATTTCGTGATGTGATGGAAGAAGTATCGGGGATAGAGTTGGACGCATTTTTCCAGCGGTGGATTTACGGTCAGTATTATCCAAAATATCGCTCAACTCCAATTTGGACAGACTTAGGCAATAACACAAGTCTGGTTCAAGTTACAATCCATCAGTATCAATCCAGTGAGCTATTTCAAATGCCAATTGATGTTGAAATTCAAACGACGGAAGGATGGTTTACTTTCGTTGCAGATATTACAGAACAGGATCAGGTGTTTGATTTTATTGTAGATGGCACACCGACGCAAGTTAGTCTTGATCCGGATCATTGGATTTTGAGAAATGTGCAGAATGAAAATTTAACTCCTGTAACTGCGTTTGAATATTCTACAGGATGGAATATGGTTGGTCTGCCACTTTCGGTCAGCGATTCAAATTATTTGACGCTGTTTCCTGATGCGATCGAAGGTACGCTTTACCAATTTGAAAATGGGGAATATGTTGAGCAGGAGAATCTTCAACCGGGAGTTGGCTATTGGCTTCGAAATTCTGCAGATGGGGTTTTAATTTTTCAGGGAGAATCCATCACCGAATTAACTTTGGATATCGCAGAAGGCTGGAATTTAATCACAGGAATATCAGCGGTGATAAATGTTGATGATATCGATGATCCCGGTGGGATAATTGTACCAAATGGTATTTTTGGGTATGAGGGCGGTTATAATTCTGCTGAAACACTTGAGCCCGGTGAAGCATATTGGCTACGGGCATCATCTTCAGGCTCAATTACGATAATAATAAACCGGTAAGCGGCCAATCCGTTCAATGGTAAATAGATTTACCGTTCTATATTTATCACCATTAATCATGTTTTTGGGGTGTACGCCAATTACACCTTTAGTTATAGAAGAATATGCCGGAAACCAAAAAAAGACAGTAGAACTTGTCAAGATTAAATCTGTCGGAGATCACACAGATACAACACGAGTGGAAGTTCAGCAGTATTATTCAAATGGTATTTTAGCGTATTCAATGAAATACGATTTAGAAAAACCTCACGGAAAACACAGTGTTTGGCATCCCAACGGAAATATAAAATTAACCGGAAAGTATAAAAACGGATTACGGACTGGAAAGTGGCAGTATTTTGATTCCCACGGACGAATAGATTCCGTCCGACAATTTGTTCAAGACAAACCGGACGGTAAGTATTTTCAATTCGATAATGACGGTAAGAAAATTGTAAAAGGTATTTACGATTATGGAAAAAAACAAGGGAAATGGATTTGGACAGGAACAGATGGCGTGAAGGATTCAGTTCGTACATTTTATGCGGATAAATTAAATGGCATTACTATTGATTATTATAAGAATGGGTCATTGAAAAAGAAAGCAGAATACATACTGGATAATTTAAATGGTGATTATTGTGAATATACGGAAGCCGGAGAAAAATCAGTTGAAGGAGAGTATCGGAATTCTGTGCCAAACGGACAATGGACATGGTGGAAAGATGGAGAAAAAACACGCTCCATTGGTTTTTCAGACGGTATTAAAGACGGAAAACTTATTGTTTGGGAATCAAGAAAAAGAGTAAAGATAAAAGGTGAATTTCTAAAAGATCGCAAACATGGAATGTGGAGGTGGTGGAATCACGCCGGAAAATTAGATTCCCTGAGGACATTTCACGACGATTTATTAGATGGTGTCGCGGAAAATTATCTATATGATTCCTCTCCTATGTTAAACAATCTGAGGAATTTTTTCATTATCCATTTCGATATGGTTATTTTCAACGAGAAAACTGGATTGTCCAAACGTAGTTTTTTTAAAGATGATATTTTAGATGGAGAGGTGATTGAGTTGTATCCGAATGGGATGAAGAAAAATCACGCTGTTTATTTAAATGGTTTGCTTCATGGTGTACTATCAGAATGGTACTCAAGCGGGAATAAAAAATCTTTGTATAATTTGGATAAAGGAATAAAAAACGGAAAGTATTCGCTATGGTACTCTGACGGTACAATGATGGAAAAAGGAAGCTATATTAGCGGAAAATACAGTGGAAAAATTCAACGATGGTACTCCACCGGAATAAAATCTTCAGAATCAATCTTCCAAGATGGGGTACAGCATGGAATTATGCGGGTATTCAATCCGTCGGAAATTCAGAGAAAAGAAGTATTTTATATAAAAGGCCATTCGATTTGTTCCTTTGGATATCACCCAAATTCACAACTGAAAGAATTCAGATATTTTCAGGAGGATAAAATAAAATGGTCATTCCAATGGGATAAATATGGAGCGGTAAAGTATCCAAAAGGGAGTTCACTGTTATTGTCAATGAAAGATGAATATTATTTATCCGGGAATCCCAAACGGAAAACAACCTTTAAAAATGGGATTCGCCACGGATTGGATATTCAATATTACGAAAACCGCGACATTAAATATTTGTCAATTTATCGGGACGGTGACAAAATTATTGAACGAAAATACATTCAGGGAGAATTTTATTCCGTGGATCGGATATTTAAAGATGGAAAAGAAATAATCTTTACCGAGCAATAACTTCTTTCCCTTAGAAAAAAATGTGTAACTTGGAGACATGATGAATAGTAAAATAATTTCAATGATGTGGATGTGGGTACCTCCGATTCTCACGATAGTTTTAGGAATATTTATTGGTTGGTTGGTAAAACGAATAATCCATAAGCGATTGACTAAATTCGCCAAAAAGACGAAATGGAAAGGTGATGATATATTTCTGTCTGCGATAGAATCTCACATTATTTTATGGTTCTTTTTGGCCTCCTTATACTTGGTCAGTAATCAAATACAGTTTGGTGAGCCCCTTGGGCAGTATTTGGGGAAGCTGGCATTTTCGGCGTTGGTCTTATCCGTCACGTTTGCGACATCACGACTACTGACAGGGATGTTAGACCTGTGGGCAGACGGACAGTCAGGGAGTTTTCCATCGACAAAAATATTTACCAATTTAATTCGTATTACCGTAATTACCATTGGTGTTTTGACATTACTGCAGTCATTGGATGTTTCTGTGACGTCCTTCTTAACTGCCTTAGGTGTAGGAGGTTTGGCGATATCTCTGGCATTAAAAGATACCTTAGCAGATTTATTTAGCGGTCTGCATATTTTACTCAGCCAAAAAGTAAAACCGGGAGATTTTATCCAGCTGGATAGCGGAGAAATGGGGTATGTTTCCAACATCACCTGGCGGAATACTACTCTAATTGAACGAACAAATAATATTGTTTCTATACCAAATTCCAGATTATCAACGGCAATTATCCGCAATTACGATACGAGAGAATCATCGTTCAGAGTTACCGTCCCTGTGGGAGTCGCTTACGATAGTGACTTGGATCATGTTGAGCGAGTGACGAAAGAAATTGCGATGGGCGTCGTCAGAGATGTCGATGGTGCTGTTGAAGATGATGAACCGATTGTTCGATTCCAGGCGTTTGCGGATTCCAGTATCAACTTTATGGTGTATTTCCAAGGGAAGGCTTATGGCGATCATCATCCGATAATTCATGAGTTTGTGAAGCGCCTTCATAAACGTTTTGATGAAGAAAACATAGAAATTCCATTTCCGATACGCACTATTGTTCAGAAGGAGGAAAAATGAAAACGTGGATCATCATCGGGGCTATTTTAGCAGGGATGGCTGTTGCAATGGGCGCATTTGGAGCTCACGGACTAAAATCCCGCATCTCCCCGGAAGATTTAACCATCTATGAAACGGCTGTGCAGTATCATATGATTCATGCGATTGCACTGTTAATCATAGGATTGATGGGTGTGTATTTTTCCCAGGATGTCATTTCCTTACCGGCATTGCTTATTTTTTCAGGAATTATTTTATTTTCCGGCAGCCTTTATTTGCTTGTACTTACAGATACACGTTGGCTGGGAGCAATTACTCCGATTGGAGGTGTCGCATTTGTTGCAGGATGGGGAATGTTGGCGTATAAACTATGGAAGTATATCCCAAAATGAAATTACTGGTTAAAGCACATTCATTAGAAGTAAAAACCCTGTATGAGGATCATGGTCATTTTCACGATGGTGATGCAGGATTAGATTTATTTGTCATTTTTTTACAAACCATCGAGGCCGGTGAGACAGCCTTCCTGCATTTGCAGATATCGTGTGAAAATTTGGATAATAAACCATATTTGCTCATGCCGCGATCAAGCATATCAAAGACACCTCTCAGATTAAGTAATTCGATTGGACTGATTGATGCCGGTTATCGCGGAGAAATCATTGCCGCCGTCGATAATATCAAGGATGATCCGTACACGGTAGAAGCAGGTCAGCGTCTTTTTCAGCTTGTTGCCATGGATGGATCTCCTGTTCACTATAAACTGGTCGATAAATTATCTGATACATCCAGAGGTGCCGGCGGATTTGGTAGTACCGGAGCGTGAAAAGCAATTTAGAGTTTAGAATTTACAATTCCCCTATTGTGGATTATAAGAGCCAAGAACCTAGTGTCGTGTCAAGTGTGTAGTGTGTAAATATCACGTGTATTGTTTGTCAGTAACAAGGCTAATGTTTTATTCATAGCCGTAAGATATTCAACAAAGATAATGATAAAAATAACCAAACTTGGTTGCGTCAATACAGACTTGACACGACACTAGTGCATAAAGCTGAACCCCCAACACAAAATTAAGTAGATTCCTTATTCGTACCTCATTCCGGAATGACACAGTCTTTTTGTCATTCTGACGAACGAAGTGAGGAAAAATCTACATCTTTAAACTCTATACTAGCGTACAGCATCACAAAACTATACAAAACACTTTTTCCTAATCTATATCTGTGTAACCAAAATCGATGTTAGCACTCTAAGATAGAGAGTGCTAATACTTGTTGTATTTCAAACAGACATTTGAGTAAATTTCGTGCTCCAAAATGGAGAAATACATAACTAAACAAAATAAATACATGGAGAAAAATATGAGTTTAAAAATGAAACCATTAGCAGATCGCGTAGTTGTAGAATCTGCAGCTGCTGATGATGTGTCTAAAGGTGGAATTATTCTGCCTGATACTGCTCAGGAAAAACCACAGCAAGGTACAGTGGTTGCTGTTGGTCCCGGTAAAATCAGTGACGCAGGAAGTGTCATTGGTATGAGTGTGGAGGTTGGAGATTTAGTTCTATACGGAAAATATTCCGGAACGGATGTTGAAATCGATGGCAACGAGTACATGATAATGCGCGAAAGCGATATTTTAGCAATTTTATAAATAAGGAGAAGTAGAACATGGCAAAAGACATTACTTACAGCCTTGAAGCCCGGGGAAAATTAAAAACCGGTGTGGATAAGCTGGCGAATGCAGTAAAGATAACCTTAGGTCCAAAAGGACGAAATGTGGTTATTGAAAAGAAATTTGGTGCACCGACAATTACAAAAGACGGTGTTACCGTTGCAAAAGAAATTGAATTGGAAGACAGCCTCGAAAATGTAGGTGCGCAGATGGTTCGTGAAGTGGCTTCTAAGACATCTGATGTCGCCGGAGACGGAACCACGACAGCAACGGTATTGGCACAGGCTATTATTTCTGAAGGAGTGAAAAATGTGACTGCCGGAGCAAACCCAATGTCCATTAAACGTGGAATTGATGCGGCAAAAACGGCTGTAATTGCTCATATTAAAACTCAGGCGAAAGATCTTCCGGATACTAATCAGATTGCTCAAGTTGCAACTATCTCTGCCAATCATGATAAAGAAATTGGAGATAAAATTGCCGAAGCTATGGATAAAGTCGGAAAAGATGGTGTTATTACCGTAGAAGAAAGTAAAACAGCTGAAACGTATCTCGACTTTGTTGAAGGTATGCAGTTCGACCGTGGTTATCTCTCACCTTATTTTGTAACAAACTCTGAATCTATGGAAGCCGAATTGGAAGATCCGTATATTTTGATTCATGACAAGAAAATAAGCAACATGAAAGACCTTCTTCCCATTTTGGAAAAGGTGGTGCAGGCAGGCCGCTCTGTGATGATTATCGCTGAAGATGTTGATGGTGAAGCACTTGCAACCTTGGTAGTGAACAAATTACGCGGGACATTTAAAGTCCTTGCTATTAAAGCTCCCGGATTTGGTGATCGTCGGAAAGCAATGCTGGAAGATATCGCTGTTTTGACCGGTGCTACCGTTATTTCTGAAGAACAAGGTTATAAACTAGATAATACAACTTTGGACTATCTTGGTACGTGTAAACGCGTTGTATCTGACAAAGATAATACGACGATTGTTGGCGGATCCGGTGAATTAGCTAATATCAAAGCTCGAATCAATGAAATTAAAGTTCAAATCGATAAAACGACTTCGGATTACGATCGTGAAAAACTGCAAGAACGCTTAGCAAAACTTTCAGGCGGCGTCGCAGTTCTTTACGCCGGAGCTGCAACAGAAGTGGAAATGAAAGAAAAGAAAGCCAGAGTAGAGGATGCCCTCCATGCGACGCGTGCAGCTGTGGAAGAAGGAATTATTCCAGGCGGTGGTGTAGCTCTGCTTAGAGCGGTAGAATCGTTAGATAACCTGAATATTTCTGATAACCAAGCGGTTGGTGTGAAAATCATGAGGCGTGCACTCGAAGAACCAATTCGGCAGATTGTTGCCAATGCAGGTCAGGAACCTTCAATCATTGTACAGAAAGTCCGTGAAGAGAAGGATGACTTTGGATTCGATGCCCGGAATGAAAAATATGTACACATGTTTGAATCCGGTATCATTGATCCGGCGAAAGTCGCTCGAATTGCCGTGGAAAATGCCGCATCTATTGCTGGTCTTCTTTTGACAACGGAAGCTGCTATTACTGATATTCCTGAAAAAGACCCGCCAATGCCGGCGATGCCGGACCCCGGAATGGGTGGAATGGGCGGAATGATGTAACTGACTTTTTTACTTAGTCTCTAAAAGTCCTGTCAGCAATCGCTTGGCAGGGCTTTTTTTTATCGCAAACTTTCTTAGAAACGTTTTAACTTGTAACAACGCTTATTGATTGATATGAATAAAAATACAGTCTATATTGCTTTTCAAAAAAATCCGTTGGTGTGGATTGTTACCGCATTTATCGGCGGGATATTTATCTCACGAATTTTCATGTATCCGCTCATCCCGATTATCGGGAGTTTAATTCTGCTTCTTTTATTATTTATCACAAATAAAAACCATCATTTTCTTATGGGTCTTTTACTAACAATTTTTATGCTGGGTTGGGGATGGTCATCCTACAGACAAATACTCACGCATAGAACCCTTTCTGAAATTGAAAACTATCATGAAAAAGACGTACTTTTTACAGGGATTGCCCATAACATAAAACAGAGTCAATACGGGTATAGATGGCTCGTCGAAAATCTAGATCTGCGATCGAATAGTTCCTTCACAGAAGCTGACTTTCAGGTGTTTTTTTATAGTAAGGAGAAATATCACGCTAACGTAGGTGATACGATCTTAGTTACGGGCGTATTTTCAAAATTCTTACCAATCCGAAATCCCGGAGATTTTGACTTCCGTACGTGGGCACACCGACAAGGCATCTATGGAAAGCTAATCCAGAAAAAAGGTTCAGTTGTTAGTATTACATCGTCTAATCAAGCTACATGGCTTTCAATATTGGAAAAAATTCGTGCAGGGATTCGAGCACAATTCCAACGGTCGACCGAAGGAAAAACTCCGGGAATGCTTTCTGCGCTAATCCTTGGTGATAAATCAGATGTCGATCCCGAATTAAAATCCTCTTTTGTGGAAACAGGGGTGATTCATGTTCTTGCTGTCTCCGGTCTCCATGTGGGATACATTCTCATGATTCTCTTAATCCTCACGTCAATGACGAGTGTACCTTGGGGATGGAATCGAATCATCATTATCATCGGACTTGCAGGATTTGTGATATTGACCGGTGGAAAGCCAAGTGTTGTTCGAGCGTCCATTATGGCGGCACTTTATGTGATAGCTCCTGTCGTAAACCGTTCACGAAGCACATGGAATATTATCGCCGCATCTGCGTTAATCATGTTGATTTGGAATCCGATGAGTATATTTGACTTAGGTTTCCAGTTAAGCTATTCTGCTGTCATTTCTATTGTGTATTTCTACCAACTGTTTGAGCGAACTCTTCCTAAAAAACTCCAGCCAAAAAATATTCAAAATAATGTGCTCAAGAATATTTGGAGTCTGTTACTAGTCTCAGCGTCTGCTCAGATTGGTACGCTACCCTTAACCATTCTCTATTTTCATAGAATCCCGATTATTTCCTTGTTTGCAAATATCATCATTGTACCATTAATTGGAGTCCTTGTTGCGCTTGGGATTCTTATTCTCACCATCGGATGGATTCCCTATCTCGGGTATTTGTTCGGACAATCAGCATGGATTGTTACACAGCTCATTGATATTTCTGCAACCGTATTTAGTTCTGTCCCGTTTGCTTCCATTGATATGCCGATGATGTCTGTCAGTTTGTTTTGGTATTACGGACTTGGCGTGGGGATATTTATCCTGTTATTAAATAAAAAGAAGTCTAAGGCAGCGTTGTTAACCGGTGTACTGGTTTTGTGCGTGATTTGGGCTTGGGCATTCAAAGATGAAGGTACGGATGTTATATTTTTAGACGTTGGGCAGGGAGATGCTGCCATCATCATGTTTGAAGATGGACGAAATATGCTCATCGATGCCGGACAACGAAACAGACGAGGAGATTATGGAGAGAAAGTGGTCGTTCCTGTCGCGAGGAGACTTGGGATTGATCGGTTTAACTGGGTGGTGTGGAGTCATCCGCACAACGATCATATAGGTGGAATGATTACGGTGCTGGAAGAAATCACTGTGGATACGGTTTGGGATACCTATGCAGAATACGGATCGTGGACGTACAATCATCTGTTGGAAATCGTTGAGGAAAAAGAAATTGAATATCACCAGCCGCATCGTGGAGATGTTATTCAACTTGATAATCAATCTTATATTCAAATATTCTCCCCGGATTCTGCGTGGTGCAGGGATGTTCACAACGTCAACAATATGAGTATCGTGATGAGGATTGTTGTACGGAACACCTCATTTCTGTTTACGGGTGATATGGAGCATGAAGGGGATGTACTTCTTGTTCCGTTAAAAGACTATATAAAATCTGATGTTTTGAAAGTTGGTCATCATGGCTCTATCACAAGCTCGACAGAAGAAGACATACAAATAATTCAACCGAAAATCGCTGTGATTTCGGTCGGTTATAGAAATAAATTCAACCATCCATCCGATGTGGTTTTGGAGCGGTTAGAGAACGCGGGGACAACTATTTATAGGACTGACGAGCACGGAGCGGTTTGGCTTCGGACAAATGGAATACAAATTAAAGAAGTACAATGGCGATAATTGCAGGTGTAGATGAAGCAGGGAGAGGTCCCTTAGCAGGACCTGTGGTAGCTTCTGCGGTGGTTTTACCGGAGGATCATCCTATCGAAGGATTAAGAGATTCAAAAAAGCTCACACCCAAAAAGCGAGAAATATTGTATGGAAAAATATACGAATTTGCAACAGCTATCGGTGTCGGTGTCGTTGATGAAAAAGAAATCGATCGCACAAATATTCTGAAAGCGACGCATAAAGCGATGCAAATGGCGCTTGGCAGACTTGGTGTTCTTCCGGAGAAAGCATTGGTTGACGGATATGCACTACCGAATCAGGTGATTCCAAATGAAGGAATTATCGGTGGTGATGATAAAGTAGATTCCATAAGAGCCGCTTCCATCATCGCAAAAGTAACACGAGACAGAATGATGGAACACTATGATATTATTTTCCCGGAGTATGGGTTTGCCAAACACAAAGGATATGGAACAAAAACACATATTGAATCCTTGAATGAATGGAAGGCATCCCCGATTCATCGAAGAACTTTTCGCCCTGTAATGGACTATATGCCGACATTGGGTTGGTACCGGAAACACCGACGCGTGGGAATGCTGGGTGAACAATTGGCAGCATTATTTTTGTTTAATAACGGTCATGTAATTCGGGCGATGAATGTGCGTTGTCAGCCATACGGGGAAATAGACATTATTTCTGAGGAAAATGACACGCTGATATTTACGGAAGTAAAAACCATTTCAAAAAAATCATTGGGCACACCGGAAGAAAAAATTGATGAATTAAAACTAAGTAAATTGGAAAATGCTATCGAAATGTATATGGTTGAAAATGAAGTAAAATCAGATGTCCGGTTAGATGCAATCACGGTTACACTTGGAAAAGGGAAACCAATTATCAAACATTACAAAGGTGTGGAGTTGGATTGAACGTTAGGGGTTTGTCGTTAGGTGTTAAACGGATTTCAGTCCTTCCAAGCTCCATCGGTTCAGCGACAAGTACCAACTAATGTCCATTATTTTAATCTTAAATCGAAAATTATAAATTTAAAATCATAATAAACCTTATGGTAAAGCCACGAAAAAACCGTATTTTTCACACTAAAATCGAGTAATATTATGACAAAATCCTCATCAAATCGTACCTTAATTAATGTTGTCGGAATTCCGGCGATTCTTTCTCTCATTTGGGCGGGAGGCGTTTTCTTTGCCGTCCTCATCACCATTGCCATGCTTTACGCGATACGGGAATTCTATTCCATGAACCGTAAGCACGATACGTCACCAACAATCTGGATTGGATGGTTAGCTACACTCATTATCGGACATCTATATTTTTATCAACCTGAAATTAGTGCGGTCGATTTAATCTCCGGAGTCATTTTGTTTGTCATGTTCGCACTGTTGGTTGAATTGTTTAAAAATAAACCGAATCCTACTTGGAATGTCGGAGTCACCCTGATGGGTATATTATACGTTCCGGTTTTACTTGGAACGCTCATCGCGATTCGGGAAATGTCCATCATCAATGGTCTTAATATGACGTTCGGTATTATTATCTCAATTTGGATGTGTGATTCGGTGGCATATTTCACCGGTAAGAAATGGGGAACCATAAAAATATTTGAACGAGTGAGTCCCAAAAAATCTATCGTGGGAAGTGTCTCAGGATTTTTGGGATCGTTTGCTGTGTTTATCATCATGAAAGAAACAGGATATTTGGGTGAGGTGTTTTCATGGTGGGATGTTATCGCATTTACCGTCATCACGGGTGGTTTTAGTCAATTGGGAGATTTCACGGAATCTCTGTTCAAGCGTGATGCCGGAGTCAAAGATTCAGGGACGATACTTCGTGGACACGGAGGAGTCTTGGACAGATTTGATTCACTCATTTTTGCCAGCCCGTTAGCCTATATTTATTTGAATCTAATTTACTGATTTACAGGAAATATTCATGCAATTAAGATCAATCCTTGCCACGGATTGTGGCAGTACTACCACTAAAGCCATTCTCATTGAATTAATTGACGGCGAATACCGATTACGTTTTCGTGGCGAAGCTCCGACAACGGTTGAAGCTCCTTTCGAGGATGTAACCAAAGGTGTGTTGAATGCCGTTGGTGAAGTCGAAGAGCTTTCCGGTCGCAAATTACTGGATGGCGAAAATATCCTTACACCTCAAAATGGTGATGATGGCGTTGATATTTATGTTTCAACCAGTTCCGCCGGTGGCGGTCTGCAGATGATGGTAGCCGGTGTTGTGAAGTCCATGACAGGAGAAAGTGCTGAACGTGCGGCGTTGGGCGCAGGTTCGATTGTCATGGATGTCCTCGCTGCAAACGACGGACGTTTGCCCCACGAAAAAATACAGCGCATACGTCAGCTACGCCCTGATATGATTTTACTCTCCGGCGGTATTGACGGCGGAACGACAAAACACGTTGTTGAACTTGCAGAGATTTTGCGTGCTGCTAATCCAAAACCGCGCTTAGGTCAAGATTATAAACTCCCGGTTATCTATGCCGGAAATAACCAAGCTCAGGGCGAAATCGAAAAAACCTTGAACGAAATGACCGATTTGACGGTTGTGGAAAATATTCGACCGGTATTGGAACGGGAAAATTTAAATCCCTCAAGGGATAAAATCCACGATCTGTTTATGGAGCATGTTATGCAGCAGGCACCGGGGTATAAAAAATTAATGTCCTGGACGGATGCACCCATTATGCCAACACCGGGAGCAGTGGGTTCACTCATCGAAATGATTGCAAAAAAAGAAAATATTAGCGTGGTTGGTGTGGATATCGGCGGAGCAACTACAGATATATTTTCTGTGTTCGAGGAACAGTTTAATCGTACCGTGAGTGCGAATCTTGGTATGAGTTATTCCGTATGCAATGTGCTGGCAGAAGCCGGCATGAAAAATGTTTTACGCTGGGTGCCGTTCGACATCGACGAAAAAGAATTGACAAATCGAATTGGGAACAAGATGATTCGACCGACGACAGTCCCTCAATCTATGGAAGAATTGAAGATTGAACAGGCAATTGCACGTGAAGCCTTGCGATTATCTTTTATTCAACATAAAGCATTTGCCGTGAACTTGAAGGGAGTCCAGAAAGAACGAACCATTTCTGATGCGTTTGAACAATCAGAATCCGGGGAATCGCTGGTCAATATGATGGAGTTAGATCTGATGGTGGGTTCCGGTGGTGTTTTATCGCATGCGCCACGCCGTGAGCAATCTGCAAGAATGCTGATTGATGCTTTCCTTCCTGAGGGAATCACTCAACTTGCAGTGGATTCGATTTTTATGATGCCCCAGCTTGGTGTTTTAGCAAATATCGATAAAGAAGATTTAAAAGAAGAAGGGCGGAAAGCTGCCGTGGAAGTTTTTGAAAAAGACTGTTTGATTCGATTGGGAACCTGCATCGCACCAGTTGGGAAACTCAAACCAAAGGCAACCGTAATGACAGCGGAATTTGCTCTCCCGAGTGGTAAGTCTGAACGGTATGAAGTAAAAGCCGGTGAGCTGATAAGAATTGAAGTCCCTTATGAACCCATCAAAGCTATTTTAACTCCGGGTCGCGGAATGGACCTTGGTGCCGGAAAAGGAGAAACAATAGAAACAACCGTTTACGGTGGCGTTACAGGAATTTTATTAGACGGTCGCGGAAGACCTTTTATCCTGCCGACATCCAAAGACGAACGAATTACCGCTCTAAATAATTGGTCTAAAGCAACGAATGAATATCCTGAAGTGGATAAGGATTAGGATTAATGAGTAGCGGAACCCGGGAAATTGTAAAAGTTGAACCTAGT
>JACKQG010004395.1_pt1 | contig 16386 bp, 13 predicted proteins | sample 8237621 | NCBI WGS metagenome assembly JACKQG01 (sample SAMN15677084, study PRJNA649215) | marine metagenome | biome: marine; feature: Black Sea; material: saline water; isolation source: suspended particulate matter (SPM) from the Black Sea western gyre | collected 2013-06-09/2013-06-10 | depth...
CACCCTGTTGCCAGGACGGGATTTTGAATCCCGCGCGTCTGCCAATTCCGCCACTCCGGCTTATCTGACTTAAAATTGGCTGTTCATTAAGTTTATGATAATAAATAATCAGTAATCAATAGTCAATAGGCAATAGGCAAATAAATTATTGCGGCTGTTATTCCCTCCAGTGCCGCTGAACAATACCATCTCTTATCTTAAATACAACGGTATGTTCTGTTTCTTTTTTGTCGTCGATAACAATTGGAGGCGGAAACACGACAAGTTGGTTGTCCTTCGTCATTGTGCATATATACTTGAGTATCTCGGCTCCGTCTTCTGTCGTGCTCTGCTCGGTCGGCTCACCAACTATTTCCACAAGCTGGTCTCTTGTAGTTATGCCTTGCTTAATCTGCCGGAGCTGTGAATTTTCAACGCCGCTGTAACGCACACTGCTGTCGCTTATCACACAGCCGGCCAGCAGAACCGACATTATAACCAGTAATACAAAAAGAGCAGTTTCATTAAATTGATAATTTTTCATTTTTCGCTTCTCCTAAACCATTTGACACTTTCCTTGAAACAATACGAAGAATACTCCTACGCCTTTCAACTACAGATAATACAAAATATTGCGTTCAATTTCTACTTTTTGCTGTTTCTATAATAATAAAGGCCTACCGAGTTACAATGGTAACAACAAAAATAAATTATCACAAGCTACCATGACGCATATTTTACTGGTCAAATGTTACCGTTCGGTTACGAATTTGAAATATTTTTGTTATTTTTTATGTTTTTTATTTCTTCCAGCCGATTAATATTACTGATAGATGTATTCGCCTTATTGGCGGATATTGGATTACAAAATCACAAGCAGGAGAGACAAAATGTGCAACACTTGCGGATGTCGCTCGAAAAAGAAGGCCAAAAAGAAAACAACAAAGAAAAAAACTGCCAAGAAGAAAACTAAGAAAAAGAAATAGCAGTACTTAATCAATTATTATTCGAGTCCTAAGCTCCGTTGTCACTTACGGAAGTCTGTCCCAAAGCGGCCTCCCACCGTTAACGGGGAATATGTCATCCTTTATTTTCCTCCGTTAATTCCCATCATTAATATAGACCTGATGTATAGTGAAATGCTGGGTCAACGCTTCATAAAGCTTTCCATTAAAGGTCCCCTCGATTTCCTCAAGGCTTTTAAATCCGAAAATCCACGCAATGGCAATAGGGTCGCTCCTGTAGTCAGTATGACCTTCATAGAAACCATAGCGCATGATGTAATATGGCAACATTTCGCTAAAGTTAATACCGGAGAGCTTCTTTTGAAGTTCAGACATTTGATGCGTGGAAATATTGGGATACCTTTCTTTTAGAAACGCTTTTTGTGTAATTGACATTTCACGGCGTATATTTAAATCAAACTTTCCCTGGATCTCATCTTGAAATATGGATACCTGCCATCCCTTTGTTCCTTCTGCCTTAAGGATGATTTTTTCCCCATTGTAGAAGAAGTGTTTGATGTTAGAAAATCTTCCAAACTTTCCAAATTCCATTTCCTTCAGGATAATATTCCAGACATGAAATAGAGGTTTGGCCATTTGCGGATGTGTAAGCCCCATCTTTTTTACCAAGTTGTTATCGCCTTTTAGGACAGAGATAATGTCTTCATCTTCAGCCATAAAGCCCGCCCATGAAAATCTATTTGGCCGGCCGATGTACGTGATAAGTGAAACAGGAATGCCTGTTATCATATCCTTTTTTTCCAATTCATCATCGAGATGCAGGCCAGTTTCAGCTAATGATGGAAAATCTCCAGAATTCACATGAAGCTGCGAGTCCTTACCAAATTGACTCTTAATTCTCCTGCTGTAAAGCAAAGGATTTCCATTTTCGACAGTAACAGGTATAAGTGTATATTTTTCACGATTTGTAAGAGAAAGTAAAATTTCCACTCCATCTTTTGTTGTAAATGGGGAGGGAATATCAGGCCTGAAATCGAGTGTCTTCGGATAACACGGATATGTTTTCTTATTGTAATAAACCTTATCAGGCGGGATTTTTCTCGTATTTGTTTCCAGGCTTTTCTTTTCTTCGGACTTTCTCCCATAAGCTTCCGCAAGCCCTGTAAGCCCGACAACTCCAAACATAAGAACAAATATAAAAAACCAAACATGCGCTCGTTTAACTGCCGACATCTCTAACTCTCCTTTCAATCAGTTCATACTTAGGCCAATAACAGGCCAAATATCTTTTTAACAATAAAAAGTAGAACGAGTGAAAGAAAGGTGCGGTTGACAAAAATCCCGACTGTTCCCACATGTTGTTAGCGGAAATCCCGACTGCTCGGTAGCAAATCATCAAGAATTAATTATTACTATATCTTCCGGAATGGCGATAACATCGCGATGCCCCGGCCCGTGTATTTTTCGAATCTCGGAGCTGTGTTTGCCGGCAAGGGATTTGAGTTGAGCGCTGCCTAAATTCGTTACAGCCATTGCATTATCATTAAGCATTACGACTGCTCCGGGTTCGAATGTCCCTTCAACGGATACAACGCCGCTGGGTAAAAGACTCTTTCGGTCTTTAACGGCCCGCAAAGCTCCTTCGTCGATAAATATCGTCCCAGCCGGTCGGCTGTTGAGAATCCACCTCGAACGGTTGGACAGCTTCCTTTTCGGCATAAAGACCGTACCTATCTCTTCGCCTGCGATAATCCGGCCAATCACGTTTTTAACTCTGCCGTCCGCCAATACTATTCTGAAGCCAGCGTTCGAGGCAATCTTCGCCGCTTCAATCTTGGTCTTCATTCCGCCTGTGGCGTGCATACTGCCCCTGCCTCCGGCGTTGCGAATAATCTCGGCGGTTATCTCAAAGACCGCCGGTATCGCCCGGGCGTCGGCAAACTTTCGCGGATTCTTATCATAAAGTGCGTCTATATCACTCAGCAGAATCAGCAGGTCCGCATCTATCTTACTGGCGACCAGCGCGCTTAGCTTATCATTATCACCGAAGGCCGAGCCGATTTCATCGGTGCTCACACTGTCATTCTCATTCAGCACCGGCACTACAGCCAATTTCAGAAGTGTCTCGATGGAATTGCGAAGGTTCAAGTAAGTCCTTCTATTATTCAGCACCTGAGCTGTCAGAAGTACCTGTGCTACCGTAACACCGTAACGGGCAAACGACCTTCTATATTCGGTCATCAGTAACGGCTGCCCGATAGCCGCACATGCCTGTCGCATTTTTGTATTCGTTACCTTGCCGCGTATCTCTAACTGCCCGGCCCCCATTCCGATAGCACCTGAACTGACAATTATTACCTGCCTGCCCGTTTTCAGCAGGGAATTTATCTGCCGCGCAATTCGCCGAACATATCCGCCGTCCATTCCGCCGCTCTTCGTCAGAATGTTTGTTCCGATTTTTATTACTATTCGTTTTGCCTTACTAAAATCCCGCATCGTCCTTCATCCATCTTCTTCTTATCCATCGTTAATCGTTTACCACACACATATTAAGTTATTACTGAGCTTATTTCAATATCTTTCCAAATTTACCAACTTCTTTCATTTGACCGTATAAACATTTTTCATATAATAGTGCTTTTTATCAGGAGCAACGATGAAAGTTGGCATCATAACTGATACTCATGATAAGCAGACGCTCTTAAAAAAGGCAATTGAGGTCTTTACAGAACATAATGTTGACTGTGTCCTTCACGCCGGCGACATAACATCGCCGTCTTCGGTGCAGGCCCTGACTGAAATTGACCACGTTAAATTCATTGGCGTTTTTGGCAATTGCGATTCCGACAAGCCTGCTTTGAAAAGTATCGTTAGCAGCCATGAAGGTGAAATCCAGAGAGGGGTCTATAGAGGTAAGATCGGAGATAGAAAACTGCTGATGGCGCACGACCCTCGCGCCCTCGGCGATATGCCGATAACCGGTGATTTCGATCTAATTGTGTACGGCCATACCCACATACAGGACATCCATAGACAGGGTAATACACTTATAATCAATCCCGGCCAGTCATGGGCCGTCATACTCGACCTCGACAGCATGAACTATGAAACTATTTATCTGGACTGATAAATAACCAAGATCATTCCGAGCGAAGCCGAAGGATTCATCACCCATCTTCATTCATCGTCCATCTTCTATCCTTGGCATCTGGAGACTTGCCTTAAAATTCTTGTGTTGCTATTATATATTAGCAGGTAAAGTATGTGCGACGACCAACATCGAGAAACGGAATCAAAGTCATGATAAATGGGAAATCGGGATCACAACATACAGCAGGCATAGCGGCGCCATGGGCCTGTAAGAGCGAAGAGATTCTTGAGCAATACCAAGTAGTACGTGAAGAGGGGCTGGATAAACGACGGATCAAGTCTCTCCTTAAGAAGTATGGGCCCAATCGTCTTCGCGAGGCCAAGAAGAAGAGTATGGCGAAGATACTGCTCAATCAGGTCAAAAGCCTTATCGTTATTCTCCTCGCCATCGCAGCGATATTATCGTGTGTGTTCCAGGAGTGGATGGATGGCCTGGCGATTGCCGGCGTCATTTTTATAAATACAGCAATCGGTTTTTTCATGGAATTGAAAGCGGTCCGCTCCATGGAAGCACTGCATCGGATGGAAAGAGTCACTGCGAGAGTTCGCCGCTCCGGACAGGTAAGGGAAGTGCATGCCCGCCAACTGGTTCCCGGTGATATAGTCCTGCTTGAAGGCGGAGATATTGTAAGTGTGGATATGCGGGTAGTCATTGCCGGCAAACTCCAGGCGGACGAGTCGGTGCTCACCGGAGAATCACTCCCAGTCAGCAAACAGACGGAAGAAATCGATTCATCGGCCTCTCTGGGCGACCGAACGAATATGCTTTATAAGGGGACCTCAATCACCCGCGGATCGGGCGAAGCAGTCGTAACCGCAACTGGAATGGAAACCGAACTGGGCAAAATCACCGACCTGGTGCAGAAAGCCGAAGATGAGGTGACTCCCCTGGAAAAGCGACTGGATCTGCTCGGCAGGAAACTACTCTTGGTGACACTTCTGTTTATTGCAGTAATTGCGGGAACCGGCATTGCCAGAGGTAAAGAAGTGATTCAAATGATTGAGACCGCGATTGCATTGGCGGTGGCGGCCATTCCTGAAGGGCTTCCGATTGTCGCAACCCTGGCTTTGGCGCGTGGTATGATACGCATGGCCCGGCGAAACGCGATGGTTAACCACCTCGCCGCCGTCGAGACGCTCGGAGGAGTCAGCGTCATCTGTACGGATAAGACCGGCACATTGACAGAGAACAAAATGACCATTACCGATTTCATTTTATCTGACCAGCATGTCAAAATTGGGCGGTTTGACGATCAAGGTCGGGCAGAGTTCTCAGTAGACGGTCAAAATATCGATCCAAGACAAAACGATAGGCTCATCAAAACGCTCCAGATTGGCGTGCTTTGTAACAATGCGTCCCTGGACAAAAAAAAGACTGATTCGACAGCAGGGGTGGGGGACCCGCTTGAAGTGGCGTTTTTAGTAGCAGCCCAAAAAGCGTCCATCGATTATGAAGAATTGAACAAGGAGTATCCCGAAGAGCGTGAAGATGCGTTTGATTCGGATACCAAAAAGATGGCGACCTTTAATCGACACAACAACAATTACCTGGTCGCCGTAAAAGGTGCAGCCGAGGCCATTCTTGAGGATGCCGCATGGGTGGCCACACAGAACGGTCGGGAGCAAATGGAGGATAAATGGAGAGAATTTTGGCTGCAGCAGAACAGTGAGTTGGCTGAACAGGGCTACCGCGTTCTGGCTCTGGCCATGAAAGAAACCGAGTCGATCGAATTTGAACCATACTCGGACCTCACATTTCTGGGGCTGGCCTGTATGGAGGACCCTGCCAGAGAAGATGTTCGTCAAGCTATCACGGCCTGTCGAAATGCGGGCATTCAAACGGTCATGATAACGGGAGACCATCCCAAAACGGCGGCCAATATCGCATCATCCATCGGCTTGACCGAAAGCGGCCGGGATAACGTGATTGTAGGCAAGGACATCAAAGCGTATGAGACAATGTCTCAGGCCGATAAAGAGACCTATCAGCAGACGCCCGTCTTTGCACGGGTCAGTCCGAAACAGAAGCTCGATATAGTCGCAGTTCATCAGCAGGCCGGAGCTGTTGTTGCCATGACGGGTGACGGGGTGAATGACGCTCCAGCTTTGAAAAAAGCCGACATCGGTATCGCGATGGGTCTGCGGGGTACTCAGGTTGCTCAAGAAGCCGCCGACATGGTTCTTAAAGACGATGCCTTCTCTACGATTGTAGTTGCAGTCGAGCAGGGCCGCATCATTTTCCAGAACATACGGAAATTTGTGATCTATTTATTGTCCTGTAACATTAGTGAGGTCATGATAGTCTTTGCGGCTTCGGTTGTTAATGCTCCTTTGCCAATTCTGCCGCTGCAGATTTTGTTTTTGAATCTGGTCACCGACGTTTTCCCGGCCTTGGCACTCGGTGTCGGTAGAGGAAATCCTGGAATAATGCAGGCAAAGCCAAGATCTTCAAATGAACCGATTTTGCCACGGAGCTGTTGGTTTTCAATCCTCGGATATGGCATATCGATCACATTTTCAGTACTTCTGTCTTTCTGGCTTGCCTTCAGGATGCTGAAGATGGACCATAATCAGGCCGTGACGGTATCATTTCTGACGATTGCATTTGCACAATTGTGGCACATCTTCAACATGCGGGCTAAAAGCACAAGCCTGCTCAAAAACGATGTCACCGGTAATCCCTATGTCTGGGCAGCTCTCGGATTGTGTACAACGCTTCTAATATTGGTAGTATATCAGCCCTTTATGGCAAGGATATTGAAACTTGCAAATCCGGGTCTTGCCGGCTGGCTGCTTGTGCTGGCGACAAGTTCAATGACGTGTCTCATCGGTCAACTATTGAAACTATGGAACAAGTAAACTTCCTTGACTTATAACATGAATGGAAACCGAGCTGGTCAAAATTAACGATAAAGTCCGCAAAGCCAAAGATGAAGTGAATTTTCTCGAAAAACGGCTGGATAGTTGACAGTTTAAAATGGCGTAAATACGGGACATGCGCGGATGAAGATTGTTCATTGCTAAACAATTTTGACGTTCGAAAGTATCTTGATGGCTTTGTGAGGGCTCGTTGGGCAGGCTACCTCGCACGCCCCGCAGCCGTTGCACTTCCCGGGTTCAATCACGGGCACAAGCATGTACTCAGCCTCCGAGAATATATATCTGATCGCATTATATGGGCACCAGCGCATGCAGGCCGAGCATTCATGGTCTTCACCGAGCAGGCAAAGGTTCATATCGACCTGGGCCATGCCAATTTGAATATCTTGTTTATTGTCAAGGTCCACACCTACCAGCGCCTTGCTGGGGCAGACCCATGTACAGCGGGTGCAGTCTTCCCGACAGTAGTTCTCATCAAAAGTCAGTACGGGAGTAAGGATACCGGTAAAGCCGTACTGTCCCGTGTCTCTACGGATGATATCGTGCGGACACGATCGGATACAGTTGCCACAGCGGGTACAGAGCCCCTTGAAAGTCAGTTCATCCACTGCACCGGGCGGCCTCAGGGGCTGCGAAGGTTCACTACCGGTGAAACGCAAGATGCTCGCTGAGGTTGCCCCCACCAGCAATCCGAGTACGGTACGTCTTGCAACAGGATGTCCCGAACGGTCGCAACCCGGTAAATCAGTTGCAGACCTTAGAGCGGAGCGGACGGATCGAGACATTATAGAGAGCAGATCCTGAAAAGCTCCCAAGGGGCATAAACCGCGGCACCATATATGTGGCCTCAGCAGCGAGAAGATCAGCAGCAGAATAACGAGCAGAAACGATATGGCACCTGCGAGCAATTGGTGTTGTTCGGTCAAGAGGAAAACGCCGCTGAATAGAGCGAGTGGATCGGACCAGAGGAACAATGGACAGCCTAAGATTGCCCCGCCGAGTGTTAGTGCGAGCAACCATCGGCCTATCGACATGGCCTGACAAGGTTTTCGCTTTAGGTGTCGACCTAAGCAGCTTGCGCCGTCCAAGCACAATCCTACAGGGCATGCCCAGCGGCAAAACCAACGATGCCGACAGAGTGCAAAAAGACCGACAGCGAGTCCAAGGCCGAGTATAGGTTGGATTGTCTTTGCTGCCAGGATCGAGGTGACGGCGACAAAAGAACTTAAGGCCGGCACAAGAGGCATGAGAGCGTCTTTGTCTCTTATGGGCAAGAGGCACAGCACCGCTCCGATGAGACAAACAAAGCGGACCAGCAATCTGAAATGATTTCGGATGCCTGTTGACTTTATGACAGAAATTTCTGACAACTCCTTATCGCTCAACCGAGGTATGCCTCCTGTTGCCGAAGAATCTTCTGGATTTCGGTTATATCGGCGTCGCGTGGTTTGCAGCGGTCCCGAACTGCCACAGCGGCTGCTACTCCGGCAGCGTGACCGGTGACGAAACAGTTGGGTATCAGGCGAACCAGATCAGCCATGCGCAAATCGCAACTGATGCATCGTCCGGCGGCAAGTACATTGTCGACTGTGCGTGGGATTAATGACCCGTAAGGAATCTGCCATTCTACGTGTTCGGCGTTAGAAGCACCGCCAACGCCGATAACATCGGTATGCCGGATAGAATTTTTTAAATCGTTGACTTTCACAGTTTTGAGGCCGTTGAGGATCCGCGTGATTCGGACACCAAGCTGCGGGGCGGTCTCTACAAGATAGACTTTATCATAGCCGGGGACGTTGCGGATTTTCTGTATTTTGTTCCAGATGTATTTGCGGTGGTTCATTTCCATACGTGTCAGCGTGGCAAGATCGAGCCCGTCGACTTCCGGGCCGGTTAGATTGACCCAGTTGACGCCGCGTACAGGGGTGAGCGATCCAAGCCGTTTGGGTTTTTCAGTGTCGGCGGTTTTAGTTTTATCGACGCGATCAAGATTTCCGATGCGGGAGGCTAATCCGACATTGTGAGAGCGATGTTCGAATTGAGCGCCGGCAGCGGCGAAAATGTCTCCGTCGCCGGTGGCGTCTATGACTACTTTTGCGAGGATGGCCTGTCGGCCTGACTTAGACTCGAATACGGCGCCGCGCATGGAGTTGTCCTGCGTAACAGCTTCGACGCCCCAGCAGTGGAGAAAGACCTGGACCTTGGCTTCTTCTATCATTTCCACCATAAGGTATTTCACGGCTTCAGCATCGACAATGGGATTGGAACCAGGTTCGCGGTTGATGATTGCGCCTTCCATTTTATCGAGGCGGCGCATCATTTCTTCTCCTATTCCCTGACAGACCTGCTTTGGTCCGTGTGCGATGTGACCGAGAATGGTAAGTACCAGTCCGCCGGTCCAGAGGCCTCCGAAGTGGCCGTATCGTTCGACGATAGTGACTTTGGCGCCGGCCCGTCTGGCGGCGATGGCAGCGACGATTCCCGCAGAACCGCCTCCGACGACGAGTACATCCGTCTCGGTGAGCACGGGCAGTTGGCGCTGGGGCTGGATGACTTTACCGTCTATCAGTACGGCGTTGGATCTGTTTTCCTGGACTTTGTTGGTAGTGATTACGGAACTTTGGAAACCGCTTTCACCGATATCCTGGGGTGATAGCTCTTTACCGATTACCGAGCTCGAACCAATGCCAAGCCCTGACATTCCCATTATTCGCAGGCAGTCGCGCCGAGTGATCCCGTTGTTCATGAGTGTCTTCCTTATTCATAGTAAACGTTTTAGCCTGGTTCTTTACCTGGCAACTGCGTGTTTGTGCCAAGCCTTGTGCAGATCGTTTTCTCACCCATCCGTACCCTCTCCATATACTATTCAGCAACATCTATCTTCTTGTGGATGAATTTTCTTGCATCATTACCGGAGTAATCAGCAACAACCTGCCCGGTACCGATAAGTTTCCATTTATAAATAACAAGGCCCTCCAGCCCTACCGGCCCGCGGGCGTGTATCTTATTGGTGCTGATACCCACCTCGGCCCCGAGTCCGTAACGGAAACCATCGCTGAACCGCGTACTACAGTTCCAGAAAACGTTCGCCGAATCAACCAGCGCCATAAACCTGTCGGCTTTTTCCTTATCATTGGTCACGATTGTGTCGGTATGTCCCGAGCTGTATTGGTTGATATGTTCAATGGCCGCATCGAGACCATCGACGATTTTGATAGAGAGGATGTAATCCAGATACTCGGTTGACCAGTCTTCTTCGGTTGCGGATTTAACATCTATTATTGATATTGTTCGTTCGCAACCCCGTAATTCTACGCTCTTTCCCTCTAAGATGGCTTTGACTTTAGGCAAAAACTTTCCGGCAATTTTGTTATCTACCAGCAGGGTCTCAGCGGCATTACAGACCGCGACGTACTGGCATTTGGAATCAACGGTGATATTTACGGCCATATCGGGGTCGGCATCGCCGTCTATATATACATGGCATATCCCGTCGGCGTGCCCGAGTACGGGTATATTGGTATTGTCCATAATATATCGAACAAATTCATTCGAGCCTCGCGGAATGACCAGATCGATATATTTATCCAAAGCCAGCATCTCGATGACGTCCTGTCGAGTTTCCAGAAGCTGAATCCATCCTTTGGGCATCCCTGCTTTTTCGCTTGCTTCGGATATTATATCGGCTAAGATTCTGTTGGTTTTTGCCGCCTCGCTTCCGCCTTTGAGTAGTACGGCATTTCCACTTTTTAAGCAGAGCGTTGAAATTTGCACAAGTGCATCCGGCCGGGATTCAAAAACCACACCAATAACACCGATCGGACAACTGACTTTATAGAGTTCCAGTCCTTTATCGAGTTCGGTTGCGGTGATTGTTTTGCCCACTGGGTCACCGAGTTTAATCAGGCTTTCGATACCGGCACAGACATCGGTTATTTTGTCTTCATCAAACTTTAAGCGTTTCAGCAACGGCCCGGCCAGATTTCCTTTTTCGGCCGTGATTAGGTCTTCTTTGTTGGCCGAGACTATTTCAGCGCTGTGCTGATTCAGGGCGTGGGCGATCTCGAATAAAGCGTTGTTCTTTACGTTAGTTTTGACCGTTGTTAAATTTACCGAAGCTGACTTAGCGACTTGAGCTATTTCTAAAAGATTCATTTGTAATTTACCATTGACTATCAAATATTTTATATTTATCATTGCAGTATAAGTAATAGATAATTGATAATCAATAATCAATTGTACTGCGGGTGTAGCTTAATGGTAAAGCTCCAGCCTTCCAAGCTGGTCACGTGGGTTCGATTCCCATCACCCGCTTTTGTTATAGATTTCATTTCTGGTTTTGGATGAGACCATTGTGAAATTGGCAAGGTTCTGTGAAAAACGATGAAGAGGGCGGGAAAAAATAATTGGTTTTGGTAGAAGTATTATATTTTCGTAAACACTTCTGATAGCTTGAATTAGATTCTGCTACACATCGTCCTATAATAAAATTTCCCGAAAACTTGAAAAAAAGTATATTTGTTTGTTGACAAAGTGGTAGTAAGTGGTAAAGTTTCCCATATTGAGTTTATTAAGTGGGTCTAATGCCATGCTGTTGTTAACAGGTGAATATCAGCACGTTGTAGATAGCAAAAGCAGAGTCCTCATCTCTAACAAGCTGAGAAATCAGATTGATGTTGATGAGCACGGCAGCAATTTCTATCTTCACCTCGGCGCCAACGGCATACTTTGTTTGTATCCCGAAAAATATTTCGAGCAGATCGCTCTTGCGGTCAGGCCGGGCACGACAGCCCCGGATGAGGCCGTAGCGTTCGAGCGAATCAGCTTTGCTTTGGCCAGTAAGGTGGATCTTGATAACCAGGGTCGGTTACTTTTGAACGAAAGACTGCGAAAGAGGGCGGGCCTGAAGGACCAGATTACCCTTATAGGCGTCAGGGACCATATTGAGCTGTGGAACACTGAAAACTGGGAACAATATCTTTCAGACCATATGTCTCAATATCAGAAGCAGGTTTCACAGGCCAGGCAGGTTGTCCTGTACGAGCATAACGAAGATGGTTAATTTTTTTAATGGAGGCAGAATGATTGGAATGGATTCAAATCATTGTCGGATTGTTGCCGGGAGTCTCGTCGGTGAAAGAGAGGTGGATGAACGGACCTTCTCCTCCCTGTCAATTCTACGTGAACGTCTGGAGCGATTGAAAGAAATCGACGGGACTTTCTCCGGCATTGAGTTTTCACCTGAAGTTGTCGAACTTCAGAAACAGAAGAACAAAATAGCGGTAGGCTGATTCGAGGTGTTTTGCTCCTACTGCGAGTCTTTAGATGTGTGTGTTGAGTATTGCGCATAGAGATGCATCGCAGTACGAAACAATACACGAAATGAAGAAGGATATACACGATACGATAGAAGTGAATAGCTCGATAACAGAGCATATTCCGGTTCTGGCTGAGACGTTGGCCGAGCAGATAAAATTGCCACCGGATGGCGTGATGGTCGATGCGACCATAGGACAAGGAGGTCATAGTTTTCTGTTCGGAAAGACTTTGGGCCCTAAGGGAGTAATCGTCGGTCTTGATGTTGATAAAAATTCTATCCAAAGGGCCCAAATTATATTAAAAGGCCTTTCCTGTAAGGTCATTTTAGCTCAATCAAATTTTTCCCTAATAAGCGAGGAGGTCCACGAGCAGGGTATAGAGAAGGTAGATTTCATATTGGCGGATTTGGGTCTTTGTTCGGCCCAATTGGCTGACAGCCGGATGGGGCTAAGTTTTCTTGAAGATATGCCGCTCGATATGAGAATTGATAAAAGAATAAAGAGTACTGCTGCCGATATAGTTAATAAGACAGATGAAAAATCTCTGGCCGATTTGATATATGAATTCGGCCAGGACAGGGCCTCACGGCGAATTGCACGATTTATAGTGCATGAACGTAAAAGCGGGCCGATAACTACGACCGGCCGGTTGGCAAAGATAGTATGCAGGGCGCTGGGAAAGGCAGGCAAAGGCCAAAGAAGAAGGATACATCCTGCTACCAGGACTTTCCAGGCGCTAAGAATTGCAGTCAATGACGAATTAGAGAATTTGAAGAGACTGCTTGATTCATCGCCGGGACTGCTGAACGAGAAAGGTTATATAGCGGTCATTAGTTATCACAGTCTCGAAGACAGGTTAGTTAAGTACAATTTCAAAGAAAATAAAAGTGAAAATATTTACAGGATCATTACCAAGAAACCGATTGTGCCGACGCGAGAAGAAATTGCTGAAAATCGACGAGCGCGAAGTGCAAAACTAAGAATTGCACAGAAACAATAATATTGTAGAGCGTGTTGTGTACTACGCAGCTATGCAATACGCACAAGAAAATGGAGTTTCATTATGACTTCTGACGCCAAAGTTGGGTTGCTTTTAGGATTGTTTTTTATATTTGTCATTGCGTTTATAATAAACGGTCTGCCGCGTTTTCGCAGTGATACAAACACTAACGAACTGACAACTATGGCCAACTCTCCCAATGACTCTTATATCGGGTCTAATGAACGTAAAGCTCGGGCATCTTTTCGTCGAGAAAGGCCGGAACGAAACAGAAGCGTCGAAGAAGCTCAAGAGGTCACGAGCGACGAAGGTAAAGTTCGATACATGAGGCCACTGTCTCAGGATAACGTAGCTGTCAATAACGAGCCTATAACAACGACGGAAGATAAAATCAAGCCGACGATACCGGCACCGGATGCCGACAGGGAGACACAAGAAAACAAACCGAAACCAGCCGAGTCGAATCTGCCAAAAATCTATGTTGTTCAAGCCGGCGATAGCCTGGCAAAAATAGCACAAATATTTTACGGACCAGAGAGGGGTAACAAAACATTAAACGTTAAGAGGATATTCGAGGCCAATAGCAGATTGTTGAAGTCGCCCGATGATATTTCTGTCGGACAAAAACTTATTATACCGCTGTTGAAAGATGAGTCTGAAAACGTCTTTACCGGAGGGCTTTTTGAGAGAATAAAATCCACGATAAGCGGAACACGTTCATCGACAACAACACCGACAAAGACGCCGGCCGAGCCACCACGGCCCAAACCGCCTGCGGCAAGGCCAACCAAACAATACGTTGTACTGGCAGGTGATAGTGTATGGCGGATTGCCGACAAGCAGCTTGGAGACAAAGAACGTTTTAGAGAGATAATCAAGCTAAACGCTTTAGAGGATGAAGATTATCTTACTGTCGGACAGCGTTTGTTAATACCAGCCCAATAGATGCTCGATTTCGGATACTTGATACTTGATACTTGATACTGGATACTTGAGGAACATAATACGATGTCGCGATTATACTTTGTTTTTGTAGTTTTTTGTTTTACGGCGGTTTTAATTTTTGCCGTTTATCTGCGGAGTGCCAATAATCACATTTTCTATAAGCTTTGCGCATGCAGGAGCGAGCAAGGCCGATTGAAACAGGAGCTTGGCACCAAACAGTTACTGCTGGAAGGATTCATAAATCCTGCTGCGGTTTCACAGCGATTCGGTTCATTAAATACCAGCGATTAAGAAGTTGAGAAGTGTTCGCATAACCATTTTTTTCTCACTGTTTCTGGTCGTCGCATTTGTAGGCGAGGCGGTGCGGTGTTTTTATCTACAGTTTCTCAGGACCGATCATTATACTGAACAATGCCTCAAACAGCAGCAGGGCCAGATTCCGTATAAACCGCAGCGAGGTGTTATTCTTGACAGCCGAGGCAGAGTGTTGGCCGCAAGTAACAAGGTCAGAAATATAAAGATTGAGCCCCGGAAAGTCGAAGACCCCAAGAGCCTGTCGAGTGAACTTCAGCCTATTTTGGATATGGGCGCCCATGTAATCTGTAAGCTTATAACCGAAAGCAAAAATCCGGGATATGTCAAAATCAAGGCAGATGCCAATCCGAGTGAATGTCAAGCCGCCTGCAAAGTGTCAAGTGCGGTCGGTGTCGAATCCGACTGGCGAAGACATTATCCGATGGGCCGATTAGTTTCTCACGTGGTTGGTTTCACGAGCCTTGACGATCATGGATTAGAGGGTATTGAATACCAATATAACAAGCAGCTCAGCGGCTTAGGAGCGCAGGATACATTCCTTGCCGATGTACGACGGAGACCTATTCGTCCTGCTCCTGTTAAACAAAATCCCGCGGGCAGCAATGATATAAAAAATTCGGTTTTAACCAATGGTGCAGGGATTATTTTGACCATTGACGCTACTATCCAGCAGTTTGTTCGCGATGAGTTATTTAGACAATATAAAAGTTATGAGGCCGAGTCTGCGGTAGCTATTGTTGCCGATCCGAAAACCGGAGCGATTCTTGCAATGGTTTCGCTGCCGGATTTCGATCCGGCCGATGTTCATTCGACCGAGGCTGAGAAGCGGCGGAACAGGATTTTAACCGATGAGTTCGAACCGGGTAGTATTATCAAGCCGTTTGTGACCGCCATTGCCCTTGATGCCGGGGTTGTGAATACGGTTGAAAAGATATATTGCGAAGAGGGAAATTATTCCGGGAGAGGTTTCGGGCGAATCGGTGAATATCGCAACGGGTTTGGTGATTTGACCGTGAGCGGGATTCTGATTAATTCGAGCAATATAGGGATGGCGAAAATTGGCCAGAGGCTCGGCAAAGAGAGGCTTTATAAGGGTCTTAGACTTTTCGGTTTCGGCAAAAGGGCGGGGATTGATTTGTCCGGTGAGGCAGACGGATTGCTGCGAGAGACGCGAAAATGGACTGGATACAGCGTAACGCGGATACCTTTTGGCCAGGAAATTACAGTAACTTCGATTCAATTAATTCGTGCTTTTTGCATACTTGCCAACCGGGGCCGTGTGGTTCGCCCGTTTCTGGTTAAAGCGGTGGTTGACAGTAATGGAGAGATTACCGAGCTGAAGCGTCCTCCTCCGCCGGTCGGTTATATTGTTAAACCTGAAGTTGCGGAATGGATTGTCAGCAAGGCCCTGGTGGGAGTGGTTAATGAGGGAACGGGCAAAAGAGCCAAATTGGAAAAATGGCAGGTCTTTGGGAAGTCGGGGACTGCCCAAATTGCCAAAAGCGATGAGCGGGGATATTCGGACAGCGATTACGTGGCTTCGTTCATAGCCGGAGCCCCGGCGGAGGACCCGGCCATAGTGGTTCTGGTTGTTGTCCGCAAGCCGAACAAGAGTCTCGGCAAGAACTATACGGGGGGAGTCGTGGCATCACCGGTGGCGGGGGCGATAATCGAAAAGACGCTTAATTATCTCGATGCCAGATATACCCGGGCGGATTTCTGATAAAAGCACAAGAACGGTAATTGGTTAAATATTTACTTATTTGCATTTACAGGTTAGGCGGATTCAACTCCCAAGTGCAACTGAGTCAAATCCTGTTTTGTTATCCAGTTA
>JACKQG010004396.1_pt1 | contig 16386 bp, 6 predicted proteins | sample 8237621 | NCBI WGS metagenome assembly JACKQG01 (sample SAMN15677084, study PRJNA649215) | marine metagenome | biome: marine; feature: Black Sea; material: saline water; isolation source: suspended particulate matter (SPM) from the Black Sea western gyre | collected 2013-06-09/2013-06-10 | depth...
GACACACCGGCAATAACTTTTATTTTATGCCTTGAGTTATGCTTAAGCGTTACTTTGAACGTGAGTTTTGGAGAATAATCTCCTTTAACATTAATTATATGCACCGATTTATTCCATATTCCCCCATCGAATTTCTCCTCAGCCAGGGTTTTATACATCATATAGCAAAATCCGCTGTCAGCCCAGTCTTCTCCCCAACTGTTTGCGAATTTCATTCCTCCTATTTCCCAGTCTTTCATATTAACAACGCCATCACCATTAATGTCGATATGATTTGTATATTGCCCGTCGTTGTTATAATCCCACCTGATTGAATCGTTCCAGCCTATTATCGTCATAGCATGGCCATTATAAGCCCCCCAGAGTGGAACAACAAACTTGCCTTCTTCGGGTGTTCCGGGCGGAAGGTTATATAATGCCGGAACATCAGAATAGAAGTTGGCGACTCCACCATCAGGCGATCCGTTTAAATGGTCATACAGCCAGTATTTCAAAGCAAGAAATCCTTCTTCATCCCCAACATAAATCGAGTACATATCGGCAACCCGGTTAAACATGCCGTTATAATACTTATCATATCCTGAGAGCCATCTCAGATGGCTTCCACCCATTCCCCCGTAATCATAAACATTGGGAGTGCCATTGGATTTTAGTAAATCAAAACTGTAGAAATAACCCACACCCTGATCATAAATTCCATCATTATAAAAATTAAAAGCAAATTGCGTTGGATATTGGTTTACGGATGTGTTGCCTGCAACATTTCTCGCTCTGTTTATTTCGTAAGTAAAGTTGTATCCTATGCTTGCAGCCTGACCACATGACCATCCATCCTGCATAAAAATCGGACGGAAGTAAGGCAATTCGCTGTTGTCCAAAACCGAAGGCAGAAGCGGGGCATCCGGGCTTTTGTAGAAATCGGGTAACTTAAGCTGTGGCAAATTGATTAAATAAATCGAATCTGCAGCAGGGATTTTTGTTGATTTAAATTGAAATTCCTGGGCATAAATGAACAGGTTTATTATAGTAAATAAAATAGTGAAATGTAGTTTTTTACTCATTGTTAGATTTTTAAATTAAAATTTTATTATTTTTTCAGTAGAGATATTTTTTTCTGTTTTAAGTCTGCAAATATAAATTCCATTTGAAAATTTTTTTCCGTCCCACAATACCGAATGTTTTCCTGCCGGAAATTCTTTTCCTGTCAAAAGGGTTGATACTTTAACACCGTGAATATCGTATATGTCAATATATATGTTTTCAGTTCGGGTAAGTAAAAAGGAGATTGTTGTATTTTCAGAAGTCGGGTTTGGATAACAAAATAATACCCGATTTTCCAAATCATAATAATTCTTATTAATGGCGCTGGTAGTGTCTAATCCAAAAAAAATAAGCATTTTCATCATTAGATTATTTTTGGTTGATGGCGGCAGGCTGTCATTAAGTCCGCTGAAATCAATTATAGAACCTATTGTTTTATAATTTCCGTTATTATAGGCTACTGCAAATCCATGCTGCTCACTTGCCCGTTGCAATATGGTATATGCCGGTTCAACCGGTTCCAGGTAGTAATTGTAATATGGCATATCCCCCGAAAAGGTAAATGATAGTCCTTCGGTAAATGTATTGATGATGCCAGATACGGTATCAATCAAATTCCATGTAAGAGGCACTGTGTTAATATTAAACATGGGATGAACAGCAGTCTGCGGGTCATCGAACCAGGTCATTCCTCCTTCCATATAAATGTTTCCACCGGTATTCAGGAAATCTGCCAGCTTTTGACCTTCGTATTCTGTTAAAATATGTTGTCCGAACATTCTTCCCAATACAATAAAAATATTTTGAAAAATATCCGGTTCGCCTGGGATGTAATATAAATAATCAAACAAAACATTCAGTTCTTCCAATGTTGATTTAATAACCGGACCTGAAAGCAACTTCGGATCCATATCTATTATCAGGATAGGATATCGTCCTATTAACATGTCGAAAGATTCTTCAATTATAAAATCAGGTAATGCTGTGATTTCGAAATCAAAGTGTGATGAATGTCCCTGAGGAGTGTTATTAGCAACTGAAATATTAATTGTATCATATACAGAACTGCCTTTCGGGATGTTGCCAAAGTAGAATTGATTTGAACTGTTCAGAGAAATATAAGTATCGTATGTGGTTAACAGTCCTTCAACGCCGATAGCGTTTGAATGTCCATAATTATTCACCGGTATTATAAGGTTTACTGTTTCTCCGGGGTCAAATATTCCATTATCATTGTCATCCACAAAAGGACTACCCAAAGAAAGAACCGGGGCATAAGCTTTTACGTTAAAGCTTCCTTCCCACGAACCGGTTGCTGTATTTATTATCACATCAAATGTCAGGTTGTAATTATCAGGAATACCTGTTTCCGTTGAAAATGAAATTGCATCAGGTAAATAAATGGTTTGCCCCGGATAGATAGTCCCGATATTTTCCGTACTGTCGGTCATTGTAATGAAAAGATCATTTATTTGAACTGTCAGTATAACATTGTTTACAGGTTGATTTCCTGTGTTTTTAATTGCAAAGCTCAAAACAGGGGTTTCACCGTAGTCAATCCGGTTATCATCTCCCGATGTAATTGTGAAGTAAAAAACAATACCATCAGAAAGCTGAAAGGTTTTTGAATCTGAAATATTATGGTAATCAGTGGCTTTAATTGTAATGTTGTAGATTTTATTGTTTTCATCCGGGAGAACAGTTAAAAGTCCCTCATCGTTAATGTTCATTGATGAAATATAATTTTGGGGAGTGTAAGTAACAACCTGAGGCGATTTTGCCGGAAAGAGATTTGAAAACCCTGCAATCTGATAATTAATTCCATCTCCGTTTGAGATGCCTGTTATCCTGTAAAGATATTCGGGATCATTAAAATTATCGAAATAATATTCTATATTTCCATCAGGATATAAAATAGCAGTAAAGTCCAGTTGATAGTTTCCATTTTCCTCCATAAGCGTTTCAATCCATCTGAATGCTGCATAATTCGCATTTCCCTCATACCACAATCCGTTTCCTGCCGATGAATTGATAATTAAATCCTGGTTAAAGAAGGGAGCTAACATTGATTCATATTTAAAAGGAAACATATCGTCAACCTGGTAAGGGATCGGATATTTCAATGTATCGAACATCAGGAATCCATCTACATGAATTGTAACGGTATCATACATATTACCATAGAAGGGAAAGGGAAATTCAATGGCTTGTATAGCGTATCCTGAAGAACTGCCGTTTGGATTTAACTGTTGACCCTGTATGGCTGGGTAATCGTCTTCGTATTGATTTTCGGAATACTCCATTAAAAGTTGCCACTTATAAGGCTCTGTACCTCCTGACGCTGACATTTGGTGAGTATATTGCTGTCCGGATATACAGGGTGGTAATTCTTCTGTGTCAATATTTACTTTATTTATGTTAACCTGATGAACAACCGATAAGGTTGTATAACCGTTTTCAATTATTGTAACATTAGTATCGGAACATACTATCTCCTGCAAACCATTGGAATAGTCCATCAATGAATATTGCAAAAGGGAACCATTATAAAAATTGTACGGGTCGTGCTCTTTAACCTGTATGAAAAATTTGACAGGCTCTCCCGGGTTTATATAACTTATTAAAGGTGTAACATCCAGCCCAAACTCTATTGTTTTATTTGCTTCAATAATGTCGATTCCCTGCATATAATGATTGCCTCCCTGGTAATTGAATATTGGAAAATCAAGGATGTGTGCAGTCCATACGTCAGTTGTGTCGTTTGAAACACCTGCAGAAACTTTTATTTTATTTCGTGAACTATGTTTAAGTTTAACCTTGTAAGCCAATGTTGGAGAATAATCCTCTTTCACTTCTATTATATATACTGATTTATTCCATATTCCTCCATCCAGTTTTTCTTCAGCCAGGGTTTTGTACATCATATAGCAAAATCCGCTGTCAGCCCACCATTCGCTATAACTGTTTATAAATTTCAATCCGCCGATTTCCCAGTCTTTCATGTTAATAATTCCATCCTCATTTATATCTACATCATTGGTGTATAAACCGTCATTATTGTAATCGTACCGGATTGAGTCATTCCAACCGACAATGGTCATAGAATGTCCGGAATAGGGTCCCCATTGAGTAACCACACACTTACCTTCTTCGGGTGTGCCTGGAGGCAGGAATGTATGTGTGTAATAATCCGTATAAAAATTTGCCAGACTTCCGTACTCTGATCCGTTAAGATGATCAAACAGCCAGTATTTTAAAGTAATTAAGCCGTTTGAATCTCCAACATAAATTGAATAAACATCCGAAATACGATTGTTCATGCCGTTATAATATTTTTCATACCCTGTCATCCATTTTAATTGGTTATCACCCATTCCGCCATATTCAATAACATTCGGTTGACCGTTTGATTTTATTGCTTCCCATGTATAATAAAAACACACTCCCACATCGTTTTCCGCATTATTGAAAAAGTTCCAGGTAAACAACGGGGGATATTGGTTGGCGCTGTCTTTAGCAGGAAGATTCCGAACACGGTTTATTTCATAAGTAAAATTATATCCGATACTGCTTGCCTGTCCGCATGAATAAGAGTATTGCAGAAAGGGCGGACGTAAAAATGGCAATTCGCTGTTATCGTGGATTGCAGGAAGTTGGGGAGCATAAGTCCCTTTATAATTTTCAGGCAATGTAAGTTGCGGCAGGTTTATTAAACAGATAGAATCCTGAAACGTAAGTTTTTTTGCAGATAAAGGATAATTCTGAGCGTTCAGATGCAGGCTGATAAAAGTAATAATGAGATAATGTAATAGTTTGATTTTCATTTTGCGAAACTATGTTCTTTATTTGTTAGCAAAAATAGTGAATCGCACCGATAAAACCAAATTTGAATCAGGTAAAGGTTCGGATAGGTAAGTTAACGGTTATCTTCATGTTATCTTTTTAGGTTGCTGTCAAGTAATGGGGTATCTAAAAAAGCATTATAAATTATACAAAATTTGCCTAATTACCTTAAAATGATTTTTTTCCCTGCAATATAATCACCTGCTTTCAAGTGTAGAAAATATATGCCTTTTGAAAGTTTATTCCCATTATTATCACTGCCGTCCCAAACCTGAGAATGATTGCCAGACTTAAGTTTGTTGCTTGAAAGGAGTGTTTTTATTATCTGTCCTTTCAAATTAAAAATTTCAATATCTACAACGGATTCGTTTTGAAGATAAAATGTAATCGTTGTTTTTTCGGAAAACGGATTCGGATAATTTTTCAAACTATAACCTTTTATTTCATCATAATAATCATCAACACTTGTAATTATTGTTGAGAATTCCAAAGTCTTCATAGAGAAGATACCTGAATAATCAGTTACCATAAACGTGATGTCCCATATCTGGTTTTCTTCAATTGGTGTTCCGTAAAAAATTCCATCTGCCGAAACCTGCATACCGGCAGGGAATTCAGGATAAATAAATTTTGTGGCATAATCACCCGGAATAGCATAAGCATTTGATATTTGGGCAATGGTATAACTGCTACCGTCTCCATTCGAGATACCCGCCCCCCAGCTTAATCCTTCGGTTATATCATTTCCGTAGAAAAATTGTATCTCGCCATCAGGAAACAGCTTGATGGCTGTTTCAACGTCCACCCAGGGTTCATCGTATTTAGATGTTTTCCACCGGATAATTGCTCCGTTTTCATCTCCGCTGTACCACATTCCGTCATCCTGTTCCGGATAAATCATAAGGTCGGCGCAATATGCAGCGATTGCCTTGTTAGCAATTATTGTTTCTTCACTCCTGATGTATAAAAAATCTTCTTCAAATACGATTGCACCATCAGTCAGTACTGTAATCTGGTCATACTCCTGTCCGTAAAACGGAAACGTAAAATCAAGGGATTTCACTGCATATCCATCATCGTTGTTAGTGGGAATAAGTTGCTCATCTGTTATTTGGGGGAAAGTTCCCTGAAGGTCTTCTTCTTCATAATCAATTTTTATGCTCCACAAATATGGCAGGGTTCCGCCGGTTGCCTCAAGCTGATAATTATATGGTTCATTAGCAACAGCCACCGGTAATGTTTCAGTTACAATAGAAACTTTATCAAATTCAATTGCCTTTATAACCGCTAAGGAAGTAGTGTCGTTATTTACAAGCGTAACATTTTGCTGCTCGCAAATAACCTCTTCAACACCATTTGTATAATCGATGATGGAATATATAACTATCTCACCCCCGCCTGTATTGTAAGGGTCTTTTTCTATTACCTGTAAGAAAAATTTAGCATCTTCACCGGGATCAGCATAACTTAACAAAGGTGTTATATCCAGTCCGATTTCGATATATTTATCCGATTGAGAATATCCGCCCTGCATGTAAAGATCGCCGCCCTGATAATTGAAACAAGGAAATGAGATGAAATTTGACGGTTGATCGCTGCTTATATCATTTGAAATACCTGCAATGATTTTTATTTTGTTTCGCGAATCATGTTTTACCGTTGTTTTAATTGTAAGAAAGGGAGAATAGGATGGCTTAGTCCTGATAACATGAACGGTATTGCTCCAGATTCCCCCATTGTCGAGTTCTTCAGCTAAATTTTTATACATGGTATAAGCAAAGCCTCCGTTTCCAAAGTAAGAACCCCAGCTATTCGCTAATTTTAACCCGCCAATCTCCCAGTCTTTCATGTCAACAGTTCCATCTCCGTTAATATCCATATCATTTGTATATTGACCGTCACCATTAAAATCATATCTTATTGAATCGTTAAACCCTACGAAAGTCATGGCATGGTTTACACTTTCGTCCCAATGTGTTACGACTGCCTTACCTGCTTCAGGTGTGCCATAAGGAAGATAATTCATATCGAATGACCCGGACACTCCGGCGGCAAAAGAAGCAATACCGCCTGCCTGTGAACCATCAATATGGTCGTATATCCAATTTTTGAAGATTTCCAGACCATCAGGGGTGCCGACATTTATCGAATAAATATCATAAACTTTATTATACATTCCATTGTAATATTCATCATACCCGCTCATCCACCTGGTTTCTCCGCCATAAGCAAAAGACCCGCCCCAGTCAGGTATATTGGGACATCCGTTTGCCTGGACGATTTTCCATCCGTCGAAATACCAGGAGCCGCCTCCATAACCTCCATTCAGAAAGTTCCATGTATAGTGAGTCGGGTATTGGTTAGGTAATATGTTTGCCGGAATTTCTCTTTCATAATCAATTTCATAGGTAAATACATACCCGATCCCGCTCGCCTGTGCGCAACTTCCTCCTTCTTGTGACAAAATGGGCCGGAAATAAGGCTGTTCGGAATTATCAACAACGGCAGGCAGGTCTTTTCCTTTTTGATCCGCCGGAATTTGTAGTTTTGGTAAAGAATTAAGATATTCAAAGTCTTCCGGAGTTAAAGGACGGAGCTTCCCAACCCACCAGGGTTCTCCGTTTGGGTCAGGATTAACATTTATTAATTCCGTTTGAGAAAATAACTGTAACTGGGAAAAAAGTACGAAAGCCAACAGGTAAATAATTGTTTTCATGATTATTGTTTTTAAATTAATATAGTTGTTAGACAATTTTATATTGAATTAAGTTGTCAATTAAGGTGAATTCGGGATTAAAAAAAGCTATGCTATATTTTCTTTCGGATTAGCCATCACTAATTCCTGCGCATAAATCCGAAAGAGCGGTGTAGATCGAAGAGTATCATTTCAAAATGATTTTCTTCGTGATAGTCCTGTGATCGGTTTCAAGTTTAATTAAATAAATACCTGGTTTAAGCTTGTTACCCGAATTATCTTTTGCATCCCAGATTATTTTATTATTTTTCCCCGGCATTTTCTTTCCATCAACCAAAACCCAAATTCTATTTCCTTTCAAGTTGTGGATTGTTAAAGAAACATAAGATTCTTTAATAAGCGAGAATTTTATCGTAGAATACTCATTAAAAGGATTTGGAAATATTTCCAGGATTTTATTTTCTACAAATAATCTTTTAGTATAGCTTGTAATGATAATTGATATATAATCCTCTTTAACGAGGCTGTCATACGAAAGACCATTTCCTACAATCAATTTTACTGAGAATACCCCTGCTGAATCATATATGTGAATAGGATTCTCTTCAAAAGAATCAATTAATCCATCATTCTCAAAATCCCACTCCCAGTAACTATTACTTCCGGGGTTATCGCAAGTGAAATTTACTTCAAGAGGAGCATAACCTGAAAGTGGATCGGCAGTGAAATTTGCAACCGGTGGATGCAGCACTTCGATATAATTTTCTTTTATTTCAGTTGATGAATTCTGACCGTCGCTAATTGTAAGAGAAACTGTATAAATTCCCTCTAAACTGTAAATCCAGTCTGGGTTTTGATCATATGAATCAATATTTCCGTCATTATCAAAATCCCATTCCCAGCTTGTAATGTTACCTAAAGACAAATCAGTAAAATGAACTTCAAAAGGAGCTTCTCCGTAAGTTGAATCAGCAATAAATTCAGCTTCCAGCACAGCATCACCAATTATCGTAAATGGCACTGTATTAATATGCGCAGAAGTATCTGAGTCAGTCAGGACAGTATATTTTATAAAACAATTAGGGGAATTCGCTTGAGGTATATTCCATTGATACCTTCCGTTATTTGGCAGACTATCGGCAATCAAAGACCAGGGTCCGTTGGAGCCAAAAATTGAATATTCCAACTTTATCATAGAGGATACATTACCCGGAACAGCCGATATCCAATCAATGAATTGAGCTGAATTTTCATAAAACACCTCATTGCCATGTGGAAAAATGGCTATAATCGATAGACTGTCGGGAGCAGAGGTTTCTTTATAACATTTCATGTGGTTTTGATAATTGGGCCATGAGCCGCCTTCAGCCACCAGAACAATATCCGGATACCCGTTGTGATCAATATCCCCACCAACTCTGAAAGCAGCGCAATAAGTTATTCCGGTCGTAGTAAATTGTGTTTCCTGTGTCCAGTTTCCTGTTCCGTCTCCAAGCCAAAGTGTGAATGTTCCGTTACCGTATGCAGCCAGGTCGATATTACCATCAGCATTCATATCGTATAACTGAGTTTCCTCATAGCTCCCGCTAACAGGAAGACTGCTGGATAAATTGACCCATTGTTCCTCACTTTCATCCCAGGTCCAAACCTGAACACCACCACTCAATGCAAAAGCAAGTTCTTTGCTTCCGTCATTATTTATATCTCCAAGTGAGGGCCCTGTTACACCAAGCGATCCCGGATTGGGAAGATTATAATCAGATAAAACAAAATTTCCCGTTCCATCACCAAAGTAAGCTATTCCATATTGATGTGCCACTACAAAATCAGCATTCCCATCATTGTTCATATCGCCAAATACAAAGCGCATACTGGAATTACCGTTCAAAAATCCGTAAGACTGAACCCATGATCCGTCCATCTGGTTTAGATAGACATGAACGCCGGCACAACAACCAAAAGAGGTGCTTCCAACATCAAGGTCTCCGTCATTATCTACGTCAGCGAAGTCGGTTCCAAACATTCCCCAGTCTTCACCGTTTGTAGCCAGTCCGTCGTCCCAGGCAGTCCAGTTAATGCCTGTGCCATCTCCCAATGCTACCTCAAGAATTTGGTCACCCAAATCTGTGGATGAGTAATCGTGATGAATACCATAACCGGCATCCCAGAATCCATCGTCATTCACATCACCGATGGCTATTCCACCATAGCCAAAATTACCGGTCATCTGAACGGTCCATGAGCCGGTTCCGTCATTAAAATATACCATGATGCCATGCTGGGCAGTATTAATATAAGGGTTTCCATGATCACCAACTGAAACAATATCAACAAATCCATCACCATTCATATCGGCAAATTCGAGTTCGGAATTACCGCCATCCCAGTCGGGGTAGTTCAAACCATTGGAACTTTCAATATAGGAAAGTGATTTGTTTTGTGAGAAAGTTAAAAACGGAACTAAAAACAGAAAGATTATAAAAGTTTTCATGTTGAACTTTATTTGCCAAAATTTAACGAATTTTATAAAAGTTAACAATTACAAAAAATGATCAATCAAGCAATATTATTTTCCCTGATTCCTGAAACTCGTCTGAAAAAATCCTGTAATAATATGTTCCTGCCGGGACTTTATTATTCCCGTTATTGGTTCTGTCCCAAATTATCAGACAGGTTAATCCTTTACCTGATTTTTCAGTAAATGTTTTGATTCTTTCTCCTAAGGAATTAAAAATGTTGAGATCGAAACTGCTGTTTTTTTCCAAATTAATCCCAAAGTGTATTTTGCTTTTTGATGGATTTGGATAAACCTGAAGGAAATCAGTATTTTGATTGTTCATTCCAATAAGCAGATCTTCATTAATGGCGATAATAACTGTATGGGTATCAGTTTCTGAAATAATATTTAACGGCTCGTAAACATATCCGGTAATTTGTTCAGATGTTATGTACTCAAAATAGACATCCAGTATCAAACTATCACCGGAAAGTAAATCATAAGGAAGGTTGGGGTATGGATTAACCATCCAGAAATACATTCCATATTCGTCAACGTAAGTAATGGTATAAACGTCAAGGGTATTATTTATGATATGAATTTGTTTTGTCTCCGGATTTTCTTCAAAAAATAATGTGTCAGGAAAAATTTCTAATTCTCCCGGGATTATTACAGGACCCAAAGTACCATCCAACTGAATATTCTGTCCGTAAATATCCCCGTTCCCATTCCGCCTGTCTCCCCAAACAGATATCCATTGGTTGTTATAAAAAGGATTGGCAACACAATGCAACTTTTCAGATTGTACAGAACTCATTGTGATTTTTTCTTCCGTCCAGACATAATTTCCATCCGTATCAATTCGCATGGCTTTAATACCGGTATCCATCGCATTAAAATATTCTTCGTAAATCACTATCATATCGGTTTCAGAATTTCTTGCTGCAACAGGGTAAACATTGGTTGAGGAGATTTCAATGAACGATTTACCATTGTCTGTCCACAATCTTTCACCTGAAGACGAAATCTTCTGACCATAGATGCCACGGTCGTTCTGGTTGGCGTCCATTTCATTCCAGAAAACAAATACGTCATCCGAACCGGGAGGCAAAGCCAATTCGGCATAAAAGTGATTTCTGTTTGGCATAACGGAGGCTTCAATACCATCATCAGCAAAAAGTATTTGCCCGTCGGAGCCGATATACTGAACAAAGATGCTTGCCAGCATATTATTATCGCGGTCATCATGCCATGCAATGTAAAAGCCGTCATTTCCATCGCTGATGAACGGGAAGACCTGTGTCCATGCAGAAATACCGCCGGCATCGGAAATAACTGTTGTTTGTAACCAGACTGTATTTCCATCTGCATCATACCGTTGTGCAAACACATGGCGTGTGGGAGCATATGGAGGACCGGAATCTTCAAAATATTTCAAAATAACATCATCGTCGCCAACCGGCAACAATTGAGGCCAGGAGAATGTATTGCTTCCGCTGAGAGTAATTCCGTTGGCGCCCCATTGTAAAATCCCATCAGGACTAATTTTTTGTAATATAACTACATCACCAGATGCCCAGGCAATAATTGCATTTCCGGCATTTGTTACTGTAACTTTGGGCGAAACGTCAAACGCAGTGCTGTTGGAAAGTTCCAATCCATCCTCTCCCCAGATAAATTCACCATCCGGCGAAATCCGGTAGGCATATATATTATTATTCCCTGTTCGGATGTCCTGGAAAGTAACAATGGCGTATTCTTCCTGGTCAATGGCAAGGTCCCAGTCTGTTAACCAGGTCATAGCAGGATGATCACTGATAAGGAGACCTTCATCCGCCCAGAGTTTATTTCCGTAAACATCCAGCTTTTGCAATCGTACATTGTAATTGCTGTTTTCGTTTGAGAACCAGGAGACGTAAGATGTTCCGCTTTCGGCAGTAACGATCTTTGGTATTGCCTGGTCTCCGCTGGCAATGGCAATAGGTGTGTTTTCTGATGGATCGCTGCTCCACTGGGCAAGGCTAATAGCCGGGATTAGGAAAAGCAAATTGAAAAGAAACGTTGACTTTTTCATTGATATAGAGATTTATAAATGAATGAAGTCAAAGGTAATAAATTTAAACTGAAACTGATCGAAAATGCAACATAAAAGGTATTTCCTGCCCATCACAGCCGTAATTAAACATACGGTTACAATTATGTTTGCCAGTGTAATGGAATTGCTTAACTTTTTTATTTTCCGTTGGCAGCAGTGAGATGGCTTCCATCATCAAATCTTTAACGGGGAAGGAAGCAGGCAGGATCAGGTCAGCCACCCGGGCTTTTTCGGATTTGAGATAGGAAATGCGGGAAAGCTAATCCGAAATATCTATGTAATCGTTAATTGACTAATGTAATTTATTTTCCCCGCTTTTTCTGTGTTATAGGACTTTATCTGATAAATATACGTAATATCCCGCATAAAATTTGCGTGTTTTCCCTGATTAAAATTGGGTATTTTCCCTTATTGTTTTATGTTTTTAATTTGCATAAATTTGCTGCATGATTTGATATGTTTATAATTTCTTTAAATTAATTGCCTACAAATAAATTACCTGTTTCTATATTTCGTATCTTGCACGTGCGGGAATATTACTTTGATTTTAAAACATTAAACGGTTAAGAATAAATAAATGATTAAACCGCTTATACACGGATTTATAGTTGGCAATTGGTGAATTAATTAAATTCTACATAAAAAACTGGAGTTGCGTTTATAAACAAATTATGCACAATGCAAAAATTCAGTGTAAACTAAAAATAAAACTATCATGAAAAAATTAACATTATTGATCGTTTTAGCCTTGATCATCCAGGCTTATGTATCATCTCAACCCTGCCTGCCACAAGGAATCACATTTAACACACAGGCTATGATAGACAATTTTCAAATCAATCATCCCAACTGTACAGAAATTGAAGGAATTGTGCTTATATATGGAGATGATATAACTAATTTAAACGGTCTGAATGTTTTAACTTCAATCGGGGCAGGTCTTACGATAGGGAATTATTTAAGTGGTACTCCCAATCTGACCAGTTTAACAGGCCTTGACAACATAACTTCCATTGGGGGAATCCTTTCAATTGGGTACAACAATACACTAACAAGTTTAACGGGATTGGATAATTTAACTTCCATCGGGGGAAACCTTGAGATTCGGAACAACGCAGCCCTGACAATTTTAACAGGACTGGACAATGTGACTTCCATAGGAGGAGAACTTGAGATTGAAAATAACAGCGCCCTGACAATTTTAACGGGACTGGACAATGTGACTTACATCGGGGGGGGCCTTTATATTAATAACAGCGCCCTGACCAGTTTAACAGGCCTTGCTAATGTGACGTCCATAGGGGGATACCTTGGGATTTACGAAAACGATGCTCTAACGAGTTTAACAGGTATTGACAATATAAATTCCATTTGGGGAACCCTTTCAATTGGGTACAACGCTACCCTTACAAGTTTAACAGGCCTTGACAATGTGACTGCCATAGGGGGAAACCTTCATATTAATTATAACGCTACCCTTACAAGTTTAACAGGCCTTAATAATATCAATGCAACTTCTATAGATAATTTGTACATATGGCATAACATTTCCTTATCAACTTGTGAAGTTGAAAGCATTTGCGATTATTTAGCCAGTCCTAACGGTGGAATCTCAATTCAAGATAACGCACCCGGCTGCAATAATCCATCTGAAGTGGCTAATGCTTGTGGGTTTAATTTACCTTGTTTACCAGAAGGCATTACATTTTCAACACAGACAGAAATCGACAATTTTCAATTCAACTATCCTAACTGTACAGAGATTGAAGGGGATGTAGAAATCAATGGAGATTATATTACTAATTTATACGGTTTAAATGTTTTGACTACTTTCATGGGAGATGTTGTTATACGTGAAAACGAAGCCCTAACAAGTTTAACAGGGTTGCAAGGGGTGACTTCCATCGGAGGAGTCCTTGAGATTGAAAATAACAGCGCCCTGACCAGCTTAATAGGCCTTGACAATGTGACTTCCATAGGGGGAAACCTTTGGATTAGGGAAAACGATGCCCTGACAAGTTTAACAGGCCTTGACAATGTGACTTCCATAGGGGGAGTCCTTTTTATTTCGGAAAACCCTGCCCTGACAAGTTTAACAGGCCTTGACAATGTGACTTCCATCGGAGGAAACCTTTGGATTAGGGAAAACGCTGTCCTGACCAGTTTAACAGGCCTGGATAATTTGATTACCATTTGGGGAAACCTTTTTATTGAGGACACCGAAGCCCTGACAAGTTTAACAGGCCTTGATAATGTGACTTCCGTCGGAAACCTTTTAATTTGGAACAACGCTTCCCTGATCAGTTTAGCGGGATTAGAAAGCATAACTTTTATTGAGGCAGATATAGCTATTGGTAATTCTTATTATGGTGGAAACCCATCCCTGACTAGTTTAACAGGACTGGACAATTTGACTTCCATCGGAGGAGACTTTTATATTGAAAGAAACGCTGCCCTGACAAATTTAACAGGACTGGACAATTTGACTTCCATCGGAGGAGGGTTTTGTATTTATAACAACGCTGCCCTGACAAGTTTAACAGGATTGGATAGTATAGATGCAGGCTCTATTGATGATTTGTACATTTGTGATAACAATTCCTTATCAACTTGTGAGGTGCAAAGCGTTTGTGATTATCTGGCCAGTCCAAACGGTGGAATTTCAATTCATGATAATGATAGCGGCTGCAATAGCCAGGCAGAAGTGGAAGCAGCTTGTGAGGCAGGTTGGGTTCCAAACATAAATTTCGAATCTGAATTTTCAATATATCCCAACCCTGCAAAAAAGGAGATTTTTATTTCAAGCAAGAATGGAGCAATAATAAAAGAAGTAAATATTTATAACCAGATTGGGCATAAAGTATTATATGAAAAAATAATAACCAATACAATTGATGTTTCAATGCTTCAGCAAGGAATGTATATTATTGAATTGGTCTTAAACGAATCGAAAATCAGAGAGAAATTGACAATAAGGTAGAATTTTAATAGTGCATGCAGCGACTGTTGCGGTTTGACAAGAAAAGAGTGAATTTTAACGAAATAGTAATTTGAAACTTGACTGCGGGAAAGCGGCACGCGCCATTCCCTGCTCATACGGATTTGAGTGATAGACATCAGGATTAGCTAATCTGGATGGAAATAATATAAAGATAATTTACCTGTTTTTGAATTTCGATTCACAAAGCTTCGGGACTATTACGTTAATTTAAGAAACATTAAACGGTTAAGCATAAATAAATGATTATAAACGGTTATAAATGCTTACAAATGAGAATAGAAACGGATTTAAAATTATAAATCAAGCAGTTAAAAAATAGAATAATTTCTCATAGTAGAAATAAACGAAATACTTATATTTACAAGTTACCTACAAGCATAAAAAATACGAAATGAATTTACTACAATACTATACTGATAAAGGAGACTTGATAGAAGTTTCAGTTGATGAATTAAAATTAATGTTATCAGACCAAACAAGAAAAGATGAAATTTCTGATTTCATTTACAAAAGACATTATTATAGATATATCAAACCTTTTGAGTATAAATCAAAAAAAAAACTTAGAAGTAAGAAATCTGATCTTTTGATAGATGAGTACTCGTTATTATTTAAGAATGGCTTCTCGGTTATGGCTAATTGCTGCTTGCTGATTGAAACTATTGAAAGTTTTTATAGAGGTTGGTCGAATTCGAACTATAGAAGTGAATTAGGTTTTTTGAAATTCTTTACACGCGACAAAAATTTTAAAGAATTCAGTACTAAGGATATTCCGACTGAATTTTATAAAAACATAAGATGTGGTATTCTACATCAGGGAGAGACTACTGGTGGATGGTCTGTTACACGAACCAAAGAAAAGATGTTAGACTTAGAAAACAAGCTAATTGACGCTACTTTATTTCATGAAATGCTTAAACAATCATTGACTGACTTCAAAAAGGAATTGGAAGCATCTGATTGGAACTCTCCCCTTTGGAAAAATATTAGAACTAAATTAAAATCAATAATAAAATCAACTGAAAAGTAATGCAAGTAAGTAACAATGTGTAAAAATAATAGCCGGGATAGTAGGTTTTTCAGGGTCTGTAGCCTGCCTCAAACCTGTAACAGTTTGATAGTTGATTCTTCCGCAATCGGCTACTATTCTTACACTCACCGTCAGACTGTCTAAAAAGCTAACACCATTTTGTTAATAATTTCATTGTTCTAAA
>JACKQG010000836.1_pt2 | contig 16384 bp, 32 predicted proteins | sample 8237621 | NCBI WGS metagenome assembly JACKQG01 (sample SAMN15677084, study PRJNA649215) | marine metagenome | biome: marine; feature: Black Sea; material: saline water; isolation source: suspended particulate matter (SPM) from the Black Sea western gyre | collected 2013-06-09/2013-06-10 | depth...
CGTATCTCATCGAATCTTTCGTTCGTTTCTTTGTCTGCTTTATAGGTTAAGTAATAGCCATCATACGCCATCGAATGTCAGTCCAAAATTAGTTGTAATCATCCCTTTATTATAACAGATTTTTAGTCGGATGTAAAGACTTTTACGCCATAATGTTTAGAAAAATCAATAGCATCCTGTTCATTATTGACTATTGGCTTCCCTTTTATGTTTAGTGAGGTGTTAACCAGCATTGGACAGCCAGTTTCTTCTTTAAACCTAGATAACAACTGATATAACTCTGGATGTTGTAGTTGATTGACTGTTTGCACTCTACTAGTGTTATCTATGTGTACAATAGCAGGAAACTCCTTTGGAAACTTGCATTCTGCGACAAATTGCATGTATGGAGACTGTGTTACATTCTCTGGCATATCAAAGTAGTCATGTACATCTTCTTCTAGTATCATTGGTGCGAATGGTCTAAACTTCTGTCGATGTTTAATTTCATTCATTTTATCTTTAATCAGAGGTCCTCTTGGGTCTGCTGTCAACGTACGATTACCCAACGCCCTAGGTCCAAACTCTGCACGACCATTAGCGATACCAATAATATCACCATCAAGTAACGCCTTTAGTGACTTCTCTACCGGATAATCACCCTCGATATTGTAACCAAGGTATGGTGTTTTCCAATTAAGATTCCAATCTTCATTGAACTTTTGTGTTACTCCTATAGAACTTCCTGCGTCACCAGGATTTGGCATAATCCAAATGTCTTTGAACCCGTAGTTTGCGGTTATCATACTGTTTGCTTTACAATTTAATGCACAGCCACCCATTAACACCAAATTAGTACTGAATGATACACTCTCGTGTGCTAATTTGATTACTCTATCAAACATTATCTCATATACTTCTTGTGTTGCGGCAGCCAAATCAAATAAGTCTTGTTCTGATGTTAGGTCTGGAAAAATCCAATTACATCCTCTGTGTAGATTTTGTTTAAATGTATGTAGTTTATGATTGTGTGTTGTAATACCCAACTCGTTCATAAGTTGAAGTTTTAATGATTCGCCTTTGTATTTTCTATCTGCATCTCCATAGGCAGCCATTCCCATAAGAATGTACTCATCTTCGTTTGCTTTTAATCCAAGTCGTTGGGTCATTGCACTATAAAACAATCCAAAACTATTGGGATATCCTTGCGAGTACACTTTAGACAGTTTACCACCAGAACCTTGCCATATTGTTAATGTTTCCCATTCACCGATACTGTCTATCACAACAACTGCGGCATTAACAAATCCACTCGTGTGATATCCACTTGCGGCATGAGTGTAATGGTGGTCTTGGTACACTATAGGTAAATCTTTTAGTTCTGGAAACTGTTGTAGATATCTCTTCGGCAATTCTTCTTTATCAAATGCTACTGTATATTGCCCTGCATATATTTGTCGTGCTTTCTTCTTCCAAGGATTTTCATACCAAGCAATGACATCCGGTATGCCATATTGAAATGCATCTTGTAGTATCTCTTTGTTTAGAAGAGGATCGTTTTTGATTTTAGAATATCGTTCGGAATGAGCCGCGAACAGAATTTCATTTCCTTTAACAATACTGACAGAGGCATCGTGATTTAATGCCCCACCTATACCCAGAACTGTTTTGTGGTTATTTGTATATGAATGGGTCACGTTTTTTCAATTCCGCTAGACGTTTTCTCATTGCACGTTCTTGTTTATACCATGTCCATGGATAGATTATAGTGCTCCATATCTTTTTTAATATCTTTTTCATTTTTTCATACCTCTTGTGTTTTCAATATCAGCAAACAGTATGTCAGCCCAATCTTTATGAGCCTGTTCATCTGGATGCATGTATCGTTCATCTCCTTCTATTGGAAAGAAGAACTTCTTTTCATACATGTAAGTAAAGAATGTTTGGTCTTCGTATATACAATCCATATTTAGTTGTGAGAGGACATCGTTCATATCTGCTTGTTCACAGAGTTTAGTAAAGTTTGTTGGTTCAAGTAGATTTGGTGTTAGGTTAAGACTATTGAATATAACATATTCTAAGTCATTTACAACACAAAAGTTTTGTAGTGTTAACACTTGAATCAGATAGTTGTGAAAGTCATAAACAGGTGACCAGAAATGTTTCATATACAATTGATTGAACTTATCTAAATCAGTATTTGTTGCTTCGTCTAGTCTGATGTTGCCGTGATATTCGTGTGATGGTATATTATGAATTAATACGTTTTTACTTTCAATGAAATGTTCTCTACGATTTGGTGCAGTTAGTCCTATTGCAACAAATGGCTTCTTTCCGTTTGATAGTAGTTCAGAAACTACTGTGATAGTCTGTCTAACAATGTATTGATTACTAATTCCACGTTCTGCGTCAGTTTGTGTTTCTTTTATTCCAAGTTTTTCAGCCAACATAAAAGGCCATGCTTTGTCTTTGTGTGCTAATCCTGTACCGTATGTGAAACTACATCCATTTGCGTATAACATTGTTATATTCCTCTATTTTTTAAGTGTGAACGACTCTCCGCATCCACATGTTTCATCTTCCATCGGGTTCTTAAATGAAAACCCAGCGTTGATGCCCTCTTTAATATAATCCATGTGAGTGCCGTCTACCATTATCAATGACTTAGGGTCAACGATAATCTTTACTCCATTTGATTCGAATATAGTATCTTCTGAATTAGTTTCGTCTGCGAACTCTAATTGATATGCATATCCTGAACAACCAGTTGTTGTTATTTTAACTCTGATTCCTATTCCTGCTTGTCTGGTTTCTAAAAAGTGGTTTACTCTTTCTGCGCCTTTGTCAGTTATTGTTATCATTCGTTCCTCTCTACACTACTTGAGTGTTTAACGGTGTGTTGGGTTTTTTGATTGATAGTCTTTAATTGCAGATTTGATAGCATCTTCCGCCAATACTGAACAGTGTATCTTTACTGGTGGCAATTCTAGTTCTTCTACAATCTCTGTGTTCTTAATCTTTTTTGCTTCATCTAGTGTTTTACCTATGAGAACGGTAGTAACCATACTAGATGCCGCTATTGCTGAGCCACAACCGTATGTTTTAAACTTTACATCTTCAATTATATCATCTTTAACTTTAATTTGTAGTTTCATAACGTCACCACAAGATGGTGCACCAACCATTCCGGTACCAACGGTTGGGTCATCCATGTCCATTTTGCCTACATTACGAGGGTTCTCGTAGTGGTCTAAAACTTTTGGTCCATATGCCATTTTCTTTCTCCTAGTTAATTATCTTCTATCTCTATTATAACACATTAAATGTGTTAATTCAACCAATACTTAGTCTAAATCAAGTATATTGGCAGTATTAGTTGGTCCTTTATTTGTCATCAGTAGGCGCCAATTTCTTTTTTTATTTGATTGATTAGTCATCAATATTGGTAACTTGTATTTTCTATCAACATCAGTGAAATCTATCTCTGTCGTTTCTCCATCTAAGTCACGTTTACGAACTCTAAAGAAGACATCGCCAGCAGTTTTTTCAACGAAATCATCAACTGAGTAGAAATTTCCATTTAAGTTTAGATTACCGTCAACAACTTCACCTGTAACATCTGATGGACCTACATAAATCCAATCAATCGGTCCACCCATTGCTTCGTTGCCTTGCATTAAAGGTGCTATGTATTTTTCTGGTATACGAAAGAATAAATTTGGTATTGTACTATGAGGGACAACATCTTGGTCTTCTAACCCCATATCTAGGAGATATTGCTCGACTTTATCGTAGCATCTTCTAATTAATTTAGGAAACATACTGAATACACCAGCAGTTCCGCCACCACCAATTGTCATTGATGACGATGCTTTCATTGAAATTCCATGGTCTTTGCCAGTTGTATCAGTAATAAAAATATCAATATATGGCTCTTTACCCAATGCGTTCATACCACCTTGTGAACGAGCCGATTTTACTGTTACACCCAGTTGTTCAATAACTGCACCAGCATTAGCATTAATAACATTAACTAACCCATGTTCTTGTCGTTCTGATGTATCTGCCTTACTTCCACCAGTGCCACCAAATTCTTTTGTTTTTTGTAGCCTAGATAAAAGAATTACTTCTCCATCAACAGTTTCATACTTAGTTGGAATATCTCTTTTCTGTAATTGCATCATCAATTCATCAGAAGGTTTTAATACAACAGATGGCTCAGTTTCGCCCACTTTTACAAATGGTGCGTTCTTGCCTATCATATCCATGAATAGTTGTAAGTTCTCACGCTTACCTAATTCAGTTCTGGATAGACCTGCTTCGTTAAAAATCTCGTATGCTCTCACGTTTTCTCCTAATAATGATTGCTTCTACTCTATTTATCATATGTTATTCCTTACGAGATACACCATAAATAATAGTATGAGAGAGATTTATGCAATACAATACAGTTCGTATCTGACTGAGGGTGGTGAATTCCTTTCGGCGCTTATCGTCAATCACTCTGGTTTCAATGAATCTGTTGAGAATGATATCCCACAAGATAAAGAGTTACTAACTATAGAAACGTTGACAGACTGGGACCACACTAAAGAATATATCATCGAACCACATACAATTATTATTCCTTTTGTTCATATGCATTTCCGTGAAAGAATGATAAAGGTTTGGGAACAGTTAGATTCCGCAAGAGGGCGTCTTACAGTTTATGAGTTTGATAAACAGTACAGAATGATAAATGATTATTTGTATGATACTGGACACAAACACGGAAACATATACAAAGACTTTAGAGATGAACGTATTAATAATAATAATTCGCCTATTAAATTAGAATTTATAGATGTTGGAAGATTACTTATGTATAAAGACTCTGAATATGATAAACTAGTCACAGCATTAAATACAACACCATTAAGTAAAGATGATGTGTTTTGTTGTAATAGTTGGAAAGATTATATAGAACAGTACATCTCTAATCAAATGATTATTAAGAAATAATTATTTTCTAGTAAATCCCTTATATCTATTTTTGAATTTCTCTACACGACCAGCCTGGTCCATAATCCTAGACTTTCCCGTATAAAAAGGATGACACTTAGAACAAACTTCTAATGTCATTTTATCTTTTTTAATGGTTGAACCTGTGACGAACGTTTCTCCGCAACTGCATGTAACAGTGACTTGTTTATAATCGGGATGTATGTTCTTCTTCGGCAACTTCCTTTCCGGTTAGTGTCCACTAAATCGAATATTAGAAAGTACCTCGTCTGTTAATTCTTTTGATGGGATGATTTTCTTTTCAGTCTTTTCTTCTCGTATTACTTTTATGATGTTCACTCTGCCTGCATTTGGGGTGCATGAGAATGGACTCATAGGTGGAAGCGGACTGGGTCTAGTGGCTTCTTTTGTTTCTTCTCTCCTCGTTAAAAGATGTTTTTGTCTAACTCTCTCAAGTAAATCTTTTATTTCGTCAATTGTTGGCATTCTTATAATGCTCCTCTTAAACCCAGTAATAATTATATTGCACAATATAATTCGCTTTCTTCTCTTTAAAATATCCTACGCTTTTTATAGTGGTCGTTTGGCTCACCCGCTGTCTAGTTGTTGTACTTCTTATTTATTGAATTAATCTAAAACATAGTAGTTAATAGTTAATTATGAACTATTTATAGTTCTTTAGCATTCTTCTAACAGGCTCTGTTAATTCTTTAATATTTTTTAATGGCTCTTCGTCTATAATCTCACATAATTTCAAATATTCAGATTTAACATCCATTATAATTTTGCCAATATCAATCGTGTGTGAATTGTCTCCATATCTCTGAACATTTTCTTTCAGCCAAGGAAATTGTTTCTTAAACCACATATGTTTCCACACATCTCTATCTATTTTTTCTCCCTGGGAGTCTCGTTTATTATGATTTTCACAATAAACAACCCACCTATTTAATAATTCATCCCTTAAGTATAAAGAATTGTCTGTTATTACAGGAAGAATAATCGACTTTGGTTGAACTTGTTCTGTTACTGTTTTTAATAGTCTGATGTCTATTGTTCCTGTTTGTCCTGAATCTAGTTGACAACAGTGATTAGGTATAAGTTTTATTGCATCTTTAGTTCTATTTTTATTTCTAGGTTCTCTATCTGGATTTAATATTGCCCCATCTTCGCCTTGCCAAGACGTTCTACTCTCAGAAAATGTCTCGTTTTTGGATTTAAAATCCACCAGGTAACCATAATCCCAATCTGCACCATAACATCCTAAGTCCAGTCTATGTCCTTGTTCTGTGTATTTCCATTGATAGTCATATTGCGAAAAGTTTTTATGTTGATTAATAAGCCAAACCAAATATGTTCCTGAGTGACCTGCTTGATACAAAACTAGGTGGTTTTCTATACTCATTAAGTATTCTCCATAATAATCATTCTACTAAGTATAACACAATTAAAATGATTATGCAATAGCAAATTACTTAAAAATATGATTGCATTCCGCCCTCTCGGACTGTATCTAGGGTTAAGCAATGTAATCCAGCATCCCAGAAGAAACGATGTCTGAATGGCATAATAACGGGTTCAACATCTATGCTTTTAAGAAACTTCCACACGCCCTCATTGTAATTTGTACAGAATACAAGATTAGGATTAATAACCAACATATTAACTTCAAATTCTGTTTCGTTTACTTCACCAACCCAGTCAGTCAACCATTCATCTACAAATTTAACATACTCTGGATTACTTTCACGCTCTGGTGTCCACCATTCACCACCAACACCAATGAGTTGTTTAATCCAGTTGCCGACATTCTTTATTTGGTATGGATTCTGAATAACATGAACATCCCATCCAGGAAACGTGTCTGAGTAATCTGATTTTTCAGCAGTAGTGATAATTGCTCCTGGCTTTACAGGACAAAATACACCGTCATTATGTCCACCCATTGCGTGGTGAGTTTGCTTAAACTGTGGATATTCCTTTTGTAGGTATTCTCCTAAGTTAGATACTTCTATTTCATCAACAACCAAAGTATCTCCTACACGAGTTACACTTGGTGCTTGATATCCCCAAGTCATATTGCGATATTGATTGTATTCGTTAGTTCCTTCGACTAATCTATTATCCCAATTCATGTTTCTGCCATCAAAATTGTACTTTGATGGGCGTAATGGACCAAGACTATCTTCGCTGTATCCATCCATCAACCTAGTATCAAAGTTTTCTTCATCTATCCAATCATTTTGAATAAAGAAATCATATGCAAACGGGTCATATCCTGTCATTGACAGTTTATTACCATATGTGATTAGTTGGTCTCTGGGTGCAATGGTCGGTTTAGGTATTCCGCCTCGTTGTGTTAGCCAATAGTTCCAACTTTTATCTTTTTGGTCTTCATATATCTCATTGACACTTGTATATTGTTTATTGAAATCTACTATACTCGTATTGTTTGGAAGTTGTAAAACCTCAACTCCTGCTTCAGTCAGCATTCTTTTGAAAGTGACTAAATCTTCATGTGTTTCGTATAAGAGTTTTTGGAGTAAATCACGCAGTTTCTTATCTTTAATATCTTCAAAGAAATCTGGAGTGTATGCAGAACCTAGAATGACTTGCTTTAGTGGGTCCCATCCGTTGTATGCATTTGGTACAATTTTAGCCATAATGTTTCCTTAATTCGTAATGTTCATGTTATTTATATTAAAAGAATTCCTTTAATATTAAGTCAGCAAATGCTCTATGTGTTTTTGGACCTGAATGTCGACCATCTATTGCACTGTCTTTTTGAATATCGTCATGTCGTAACATCTTACTAACAAATGAAATATCACTTTCAAAGTTTGGGTCTTTAACAAAATCATACTCATGCCAAGATTTCATATTGATTAATGATTTATTATTATTATATTGTGCGTTCATTAATGGTGGACAATGAATTGATTTAACGCCTTGTGCTTTTAAAGTTAGATGAGCATAATTCATATACCATCTTACAACTATAATAGCATCACTATCTGAATGAATATACTTGTAATATTGTTTAGCAATTTTTTCAGTATCGGTTGGCATTATATCAGGCCAGTGCGGTGTTATATTAAGGTTATCTCTTTCATCATTTACAAATACAGCATGTCTTTCTATATAAGTCCAGTGTATAATAACTATATCATCTTTATTAATTTCAGACTGATTTAGTTTTATTTGTTGGAGTATATGTTTATTACTAGCACCTGGTCGAGATAAATTAATTACTTCTTTACCCACTGTATCGCCAATTAATTGTGGATAAGCAAACTTTGAGGGTTCTTTTCCTGGGGCATAGAAGCCATCTTTTTTTACATAACAATCTTCTAAGCCATGACCAAATGTCTCACTACATCCAAATGCCCATATTCTTGGATTCCACATTAGTTGTAAACTCCACCAATAGGTACTTCATAAGTTCCACACGAATGTACAACTAAAAGTATAATCATTATAAAGAATAAATGTTTTAATATAATCTTCATAATAGTTTCATATACTTTTTAATCTTATATTCTAAAATATCATGAGCATTGTCTGTCCATTTTTCAACACGGTAATTATAATTCGTTAGAGGTTCAAACATTGCATTAGTATCATCGAAACGGCCTTCTTTTATTGTATTCATCCATACTGTGAAGTCTGAATTAAAGTTTTTTCTTGCTTCTTCTGTAGGGGCAATAAAATCTGCAACCGCAATCTTGCCTGCCATTACTACTCCGTCTGCTAAATGCTTCATACGAAGAGACTGTCTAATGCGACCAGATAAACTAAAGTCCCAATCATTATAACTAGTTCTAATTACGTCAGCATTTATATGAACACCACCAATTAATTCTGCTAAAGATTTTGCTAGTGTTGTTTTACCACTTCCAGGTAATCCACATATTAATATTTTAATCATTTGCTCTCATTTCTATTAGCCTAGGCAGTAAATGCATGTCTACCAAATATGTATGTGCATCTTCGTAAAAATGCCCGCACGGCGATTTATCAAATTTATTACTAGATTGTAGTAATAATTCAGCATTATCAAACATATAGTTTTCATGCGGAAATGCTTTATCCCAAATCGGATACTTATCTAGTAGACTTGGTTCTAAACCTAGATAATCTATATCGGTTATGGTTGATTTAATATTGTCAAACCAACTAAACATATATACTGGCACGTCAAATGAATTTGCGATATTCATTAATGAATTTATTGTGTGAAATATTTTGAATTCAGTGTTGTAGTCAGTTATCAACATTGAAAATAATAATTTGTCAGTAGACGATGAACATGATTGTCCAAGTCTTACAAGATTCTCGATGTTGCTTTCTGCGTTAACTGTGTAATATGTATTGTTCTTATACCATGAGCCGTCAGTTCCTTCAGTGGCGAGATAGTTGGTTCGATATTCGTCCATAAAGCCGCTTGGTGTATGCAACGGCATGACATATCTAGATATCGCAGTCAGGCTAACAAAGATTGCATCAGGCTTTTGATTGGCTAGTGATATAAATTTTTCAATATTTATTCCTTCGTTACCCGAACCATTGCTCCAGTACTGAGTAAGTGAACAATTTAATCGGTCTGCTAATATGACAGGCCAACTATTGCCTGTTATGTCTCCACTGTTACTACATCCCAATGTGGCAATATGGTTAAAGCCCTCTAGTGTTGTCATAATGAATTAAATTCTCTCTAAGTTAGTGGTATTTATATCTTTAATAACTCCATCAGTAACAGAAAAGGTGTGTAGTTTTTGATTAGCAGTAAAAAACTTGACTGCATATTCATACAACTCATCGTAGTTCGCTATAGTAATTTGTTTGGATTTAGCCTGCTTCACACTAGACTCGATAGTATGTGTAGTATTAAGTCCAATTAACTTTGCATCTGATGAGTCAAATGATAAATCTTCATAATATACAATTTTATCACATTGTATCACGGTCTGTGCAATCATTACTTCATACATGGCGAGAACTTTACTACAGTATTCTACGAAATCATCCATTGGTATAGCAACAGTAGTATTCTTATAGGGTGGACGAAATGAGCCAATTTCACTTGGGTCAATACGCCAATTATGAAATGCTAATGCAAAACTCAATGCAACCTCTACTATGTTTAATCTAATTAGTCCTATTGTGTAATCAGCCACTTCTGTGAGTTGCTGGACTAACGGTAGCATATCATCGTTTGGCACAGTACAGTACTTGAATTGGTCAACTGTCTTATCAATTGGAAAAAGCCAATTTGGATGCGTCTTATACACCATAGAGTCTATCGCACTAAATTCATTTATATTATTAATTAATTCTTGTGAACCTGGTCTGTTTTCATCATCTCGCTCCTCGAATGGAGACGGCACAATAGGTATATCTCGCATGCCACTAATTAATGACTCTAGATAATGTGTACCACTTCTAGCAGTAGAAAATATATGAATTTTATTCATTAATTAATTTCCAATAAATATCTGAATGAAAGGTTTATACCAATCCATGTTTTGTGCAAGTACCATCATACTTAACCAAATCCATAGAGTATTAAATCCAACTAATGTTGGTAATAACTTCTTGTTACTTGCCCAAATTAAAGTCATGCTTGTGATTAAAGATAAGATGTAAAGTTGCCAAATATTAACTCCAAATATTAATGCAGGAATAATAATTGATGCTTTTACTATCCAACTTAATGCCTCTATAATATTATAATCAGTCCAATATTCTCTAGTGAACCACATCTGATAACACTCGTAAACTTTTCGCCATCCTGTAAATGTATAAACGATAGAGGTAAGAAATACCCAAGATGTTAGTGCAAAAATTAATTGCTCGGAAGTAAGTACATTCATTTGTTAAACCTTTTCTATGTTACCGATTTGCCATGCTTTGAATTGTCTAAGATAAACCTTATGGTCTTCCAAGATGACTTCATCGATTTGTTTGCCTTTATATCGTTCTACCCATTCGGTATACGACATTAGATGTTTGTTATTAATATTGTATTTATTAGACATTCGAATCGTTTAATAATTCCTGTTTTGCTTCTTCAGAATTACCCCATCCTTCTATTGTTACCCACTTATCATCGTCTAAGTCTTTATAATATTTAAAGAAATGTTCTATTTGGTCTTTAAGGATAGTATCTACATCATCAATACATTTAATATTACTATATGACTTACATAATTTATCAATAGGCACTGCTAATATTTTTGAGTCTTTGCCTGCCTCGTCTGTCATTCGTAATACACCAATAGGTCTAACTGTAATAACACTATGAGATATTAATGGATACGGAGTAATGACTAATACGTCAGTCGGGTCTCCATCTTCTGCTAATGTATCTGGCACGAATCCATAGTTGCAAGGATAGAACATAGGAGTTGATAAAAATCTGTCTACAAACATTGCACCAGTTTCTTTATCAATCTCATACTTTACTGGCGATGAGTTTGCTGGTATTTCAATGATAACATTAACTTCATCAGGCAGATTTCCTGCTGACACTGGTCTTAATGTGTTTAACATATTAATTATTATTCTCCTAACTTATGTAAAGGCAGAGTATGCCGATAGACTAAGTATAAAAATTGACACATACATACCTAATTGTAATAATATATCGATTAACTTTATCATGAGTCTTATGCTCCTTTCATTATAATACCTGGTTCAAGTATGATTGAACTCTTTTCAAGTTTTATATCCATTGATTTAACAATTATCATTGAATCATCTGCTGGAAATTGCATACCATCATCAAGTGGTTTCAGTTCTATATCAACTGGCTCTCGTGCATCACGCAAACAAACTAAAGCGGCCTGTCCAGTATCATCTTGGGCTGCCTCTGTTAATAATTCTAATTCCATCTCACATATTTCTTGCGTTGGATATTCTTCAACGGGAATAGTCATTATATTCGGGTTATCTGCTCCAATCATTACTAATATTAACATCCACATATTTTATCCTCCAAAATCTGTTGAGTACTTTCTCAACAGTGCTTTATCTTCGCCAACTATATCCATTTTCTTTACTACGTTTGGTTGGTTCATGGGTATAGCAAGTCTTTCACCACCACCTTTTAATTTAACTGTATTATATGTAAAGCCTTTCTTTACTTTCCATATTGCGGCTTCATTTAAATACTCACAAGGTGCTTGTACGATTACAAAGTAATCAGCATTTAAACATTTATTTAATTGATTTCTTCTAATTGTAAATGATTTGTCTAAGCAATAAGGTACTTGAGTCTTTACTTCTAAGGACATTCCATTTACAATCATATCTTTTTCACTATCAAATGGGTCAGTAGACATTTCTACTGTTCTTCCAATCTTACTCATATAATTACCGACAATTTTCTCACCGATATCACCAAGTACTTTTTGTTCTGTTATTTTAAGCACCTATTTTTTCCTTTCGTTTGAGTTTTGCCTTTAATCTTCTTAATAAAGAGCCAGGTTTCCAGTTGCTATTATATTTCTCGCATTCTTCTGTCCTGGCCGCATTAGACTCCAACATCTTCTTATATGCTTTGCCTGAATAACTAAAGTCTTTTTTCATATTTTAATTGTCCCTTTATATAAACTTGAATTGGTGCAATTTAAATCATATGCTTTTACATCGCCATCTTTTAATGACCTAATAATTAAACTCACATCATTAATTGAGATTAAACTACCAATATCATAATCAAAATCCATATCATTCATCGTTCCTACACGAATAATCTTACCAATATTGCCCTCAATATCAGCAGTACGTCTTAATTTGACATTATCTTCAACTAAAAAGGGTTTGCCTGTTTTAATCATAACAACATTCCTATTTCAATACCAATCCAAAGAATCATAACGCCCATAATAGAATAACCACTTCTCATTATACTTTTATATGAGTTTCTAATTGATTCCATATTCTCATTTAAACCTTTTTCCCAATTATCCATAATTAACTCCTGCTATGATTTAAAACTTGGTCTACTTTATCTCTAATTAATCTGCCAATTTGATGTCCCTTTGACGCCATATTAACATTAATGACGATTATGGGATTATTCATTATGTTACCTTAAACGTTTTAGGATAACCATCAGGCATTATCTCGTCACCATCTTCTTTCTTTGGTGTTAGTTTATCCACTTCATAAACTGCTGTGTCCCAATCATCATTCTCATCACGCCATCTATCAACAATGCTATTGAGGGCGGTGTTAGCATATGGTTCTATCCACAACTTATCCTTATAAGTAGTATCTAAGTATTCTTCTATCTCTAAGACGTGGTCTTTAGTCATTACTTCTACCACATCTTGTTCATAACCATATTCATTCTTTGTTAGTTCAAGCCCATATGTTTCTGTTATCTGATAAGAAACCCATTGATAGGCTTCTTCTTCTAATCTATCAGATAACTTACCCATTTTATATATTTCAAATGCCATTATTCTTCTCCTATGTTAAAAAATATTAAATATATTACCAGGTATTAACCAGGCTATAAACACTCCAATTATTATCCCTTCTATCCAAGCAATCCACACACAGGTGATAGGATACTTCCGAATAAAGTCTAATTTCTTCTGCCACGCTTTTCTAATCATAATACATCTGTCCATCTCCAACAGTACAAGAGAAAGTTCTATACTGATTTAATCCCTTAAACTGACTTATTGGTTCCATATTAGTTTCTATTTGTTTTAATACTATGCCGTGATACTCTGTTACCTGACTTAAATAGTTCATATCCTTGTCTATCTTATGCATTAAGAGTATTAACGATAGAGTCCAAGCAACCAGTATAAAAGTCACTACACCCATAAACATTGTATCTCGGTTAGTCATAAATTAATGTTGATTTAAAACTCTGTCAACCTTATGTCTAATTAATCCTATTGGATTATCTTTATCTTGCACTTTGTGATTAAATTCACTATCTAACGTTTGAATTATAAAAACTAATAACTCTCGCATTTGTTCTTCTTTACTCATACTTTATTCTCCTTATTATGAATAGATTTTTACTATTCCTATCTTCACGCAACCATTCCAACAGTAAACCATTCAGGTTGTTTTGTCTTCCATGTTGCAAAATCTTTCTTGTATTTCATATAATAATTCCTATAAGCAACAACACTATCTGCATTCTTTACATCCTCTGGCATTGCTTGTAATGGTTGACTAAAGGGACTATCACTTATATTAATTGGTGGATACTTTAATACCTCATTTAATTTAATATAAGACATATGTTCTTTGCCATATCTTATCTTAAATTCTTCGTGGAGATGACACCACATCTCATAAAGAAAGGCATAATTGTGTTTACTTGTACGAGTCCAGACATTACTGGGATGATTCACGTGAGATGCTTTATAGAGAATATTCTCGCTATTCTCATTGACACGCCATCGTTTAATCTTACGTCCAATCTTATTCTTATCGTACCATTCTGTGCCATCTAAGACACGATGAGCAGTAGACATAAGTTGAGCATACTCGACTAACATCTTTGATACATGCTTATCTAGGTGCATTTCTGCACTTGTCTTGGCATTACTATCTAAGTAAAATATATTCATCTATTTCTCTTCTTATTAATTTATACACATATTTAATTATAAGGTAAGCAAGAAGTATACTTACTACAAGTACTTCTAACATTAACATTATAAAAACAAAGTTTAAACCCCACTCAATTAATATCATTTCTTTTTATATTAATTATAACACAAAAACACGAAGTGTCAACCTCTCCGTTTATTTTTTTCATAATTATTCACCACGTCTATTGCGTCCCTTGTTTCCTTATATCGTATATAACTCATATTACAATACCAAAACCCTAATCCAAATCCTACAATAGTAAAGAGTAAATAAATCATCGTATTGTTCTATCGACTTCATATTCATCTATATACATAATTGCATATCCACCTAAATGTCCAACAACTGTACCTAAAGAAATACAAAGCAACATCCATCCAAGAAACTGTACCATTACTTCCTCATTCCGTAGTCTTTATCAAAGCCAAAGTCTATCTTCTCAAAAAACTCATAAAGAGTAATCAGCCCGCCAATAAGAAACATACTCACTACAAATACTCCAATGAATAGATAGAATCCAATCAGAAACACCAATATCGCAGGTATTAATAGTATATACAATATGTCAATTTTATCAACTTTCATCAGAGAAATTCATTTCAACTTGAGGTCTTTTTATTGCGGTAACATCTTCTTTATCTAAGAATATACCACCATGATGACAGACAGCCTCATACTCTCTAAACAGCCGTTCAAACTTCCTCTGATACATATATTCCATGCCAATTAATATATTAGCCAACTCATCTTCAGACATAGGTGTCGGAGAATCTAAATGTTCCTGATAAACAACCTTGATATCAGATGTAACCTGCCAACATTCCATAATTAAGTCTTCTAAATTAAAACCTTTCATACATTCTTTCCTCTTGGTATCTATTCCATTTGTATCTATATTATACAGTATCTAATAAAAGAAGTCAACCAAAAAACCTTTCGCCGCCGATTTTTTTGAGACTTAAAAGGTAGTACTTTATTAAGGACATTCTCAGGTCAACTATGGCATAGCATTTGTCATATCGTTATCGGTTCATCGTTTCTTCATCGTTCCTTCACGCTACATGGACTTTGTTATTCCTCTGTCACCACTAAACTTAAACAGTAAGACGCTGGACTTGTCTCACCTAGTTCGAACACGTCCCGCTATTGATGGCTTCGCCTTAAGCCTTCTTCGAAGCCCGACTGCAACTAATAGTAATATAAGAGTATCACTCAGTATGCTAAGAATAGAACTTGAGGAAAACATTCCCATTCTGACACTAAGTATATCTCTAAAAGTAATAGCATACAATAATAGCATCGTATCGGGACTAACACTAAATCATAATACTAAAACAATGAAGAAACCATAGGAATACCCTATTCGGCTTGAGAGTAATAAGTCTGGTTATCGTAGGTCCATCGTAGGAGTAAAATTTAGTTATGGTTACAGCAAAAGTATGGCATAAACTGCGTAAGCAGAGGCACGATTAATAAATTAATCAATCCAAGGGTGTTAAAGCATGGTCCTTTTAAAATAGTCTCTTGGTATCCGTGCCAAATTAATTTTAATTACAGACTATGGGCGCCTATGGAGTACTATGGCATCAACGTAGGAGCATGGTGGACGCATGGTAGCCCTACTATGCATGGTTTATAGTGGTTTTACTCTAGGTAACGATGGAACACTATGGCCATCATGGTTTCATGGTGTCTGGTGGCATAGTACACAAACGCCCTATAGGGGCAGATGCGAAGCATAAGCCCTAAGGGGCAGATGCGAAGCATAAGCCCT